>Ga0222719_10003342_pt1 | contig 14302 bp, 21 predicted proteins | sample C33_34DmetaG_FD_165039 | JGI IMG/M metagenome (GOLD analysis project Ga0222719, IMG submission 165039) | Estuarine water microbial communities from San Francisco Bay, California, United States - C33_34D | ecosystem: Environmental > Aquatic > Marine > Unclassified | place: USA: California...
TGCCCGGCAGTGCTGATGCACCTCCCGCCGATCCCACGGTTGACTGTGTCGCCGTGTTAAGATCTATGACTCCAGTACCCTGTGTGCTTATTGACAGGTCACCATCTGACGTATCATTCTGCAAAGCGTCTGCCCTCACAGTTGTGGCTTCCATCAATGTGAAGTTGGCCTCAGCGGCAGTCAGTATCCCACCCGCTGACACGTTCTGTCCCGCGGCAGGGGAGAGCGTTATACCACCTGATGTTGCAGAAATCGTGTTGCCGTCTAACCTAAGGTTGTCGACGTTCAGTTGTCCTGTGGTCGTCTGTGTACCAGTGGCCGTGATCGGACCAGTCAACACGATCGCTCCTGTCCCTGCAGGATCAAGTGTGATGTCGCCATTTGAATTTGAAACGATTGTGTCTGCGTTAATTGAACCTTGCACAGTCAATACGCCTGCGACAGATGTGTTACCACTAACTGTTGTGTTACCTGTTGTTGTGATATCTGCGGTTGTCAATGTTCCTGATACAGATGCATTTCCTGTTACGTCCGTGCTGGTAGCATTTAGTTTGATATCTCCTGTACCACTTGGATCAAGTATAAGGTCTGCATTTGAACTTGATGAAATTATGTTGTCATTGAGTGTGATGTTGTCCACAGTGACATTGCCTGTCATTGTCGCCGCATTTATAGTAGGTGCAGTTAAAACTTTATTGGTAAGTGTTTGTGAACCAGTCAGCGTCGCCACTGTTGCGTCGATGTTTAGTGTAACAGTTTGGCTACCAGCCACTGATGTTAAACCCGTTCCACCTGCGATTGTTAACGACTGTGAGTCCAAATCAACAGCACCTGTTCCTGAATCACCGGCCAAATCTAAATCTTGTGCTGTAACCTGTGAATCAACATAAGCCTTGATTGACTGTTGTGTTGCAAGTTGCGTGGCACTGTCTGTTGCCATGTTGTCTTCGTCTAAAATACCTGTGACAGTTGCTCCTGTCGCCAGTGCTAATGATGTTCCAACTGACAATGTGCTACCTAATGTCGTTGCACCTGAAATATTGGCTGTGCCATCAACAACCAAACCTTCGTTAATGTTGATTATTGTTGAATCATCCGAACTCAAGGTTGTGCCATTGAATTTCAATGCACCCAGTTTGATGCTTCCTGTGCCGTTTGGTGTGATTGTTACGTCACCGTTTGTGACACCTGTTGTGATAGCGAATGTGTTTACATCGAGGTTAGCATCAAGTGTGTTGATGTCATTGTCACCGCCGTACAATTCCACGAAGTTGTCGTTTATCTTGTCAAATGCTGTTCTTAACGGATCACCTGTGCCGTCGTTTGCACTTGAACCAATGTTGATGTTCTGTCTAGCCATACTTTATATTAATCCTTTTTGTTACGGGTATTTATTGTAAATTCTATAAACCTAATGTAATTATTATAGGTCTATCAGTGTTCTTTGGAATTTGAAAACACAACTATCACTGGTGATGTTTGTTGCCAACAGTCTCACGTTGCCGTCATCTATGTCTGCCGTGAATGTACATAATGGAACAGCGTGAGAAGTTGTTGACCCAAACACTGTTAGGTATGCCTCGATCGTGCTGTCAGCACTTGGTCCATGAATCAGGTTGGCTTCCACTATTTCAAATCTAGAATTGGTTGCATCTGCGATTGATATGAAGTATTTGGCACTCCTGTAAGTGGTTGAACTGAACGAGTCTATCTCTGTTGTTGCCGAGGTGGCCACTGTTGTGGTGTTGTCATTGATGTCTGAGTGATTCAATGTGGCACTCGTTGTGGCGAAACCCAAGTTACCATTTCCGTCCGTCTTCAAAAGTTGGTTAGCAGTACCATCTGCGGTGGGAAATTTAAAACCACTGACTGTGACTGTTCCGGTGCCGTTCCCTGACAGTTCTAAATTGGAATTAGACGCATTGGTAGATATAGTGTTGTCCGTTATTGTCACCCCGTCAACAACTAATGAACTGTTAACGGTTGATGTTGTGAAAGTGGCCGCCGCTGGTGTGTTGGCACCTATGACCGTGCCGTCTATGGCACCTCCGTTGACGTCTGCGTTGTCTATCAACACACTTCCTGTGCCTGACGCTGAAAGAACTAGGTCTGAATTGGACTGTGTTGTTGTAATCTGGTTGTCCTCTATGGTTATATTTTCATCTATGATAATCTTGGGAGCCGTCACTGATCCAGTGCCACTAGGTGCTAGGACTAGGTCATCATTGCTACGATTGGCCGATATGTTATTGCCACTCACTGTGATATTGCCCGAGAACAACGGCGACTCATACAGTTCCGTGAACATGGTGTTCACACTCTGCATGGCGCTACGTAAAGTGTCACCTGTGCCATCGTTGGCATTTGATCCTACATTTAAACTTATTCTTGCCATTTTAAACTTTAATTACTCTCCTGACCAATTTGATCACTTGGTTGTTAGTGTTATTTACTGTTCCTAGCAGTCTAACATTACCGCTGTTTATGTCCGCTGATATGTCAATAGAATCATATATGGTAGATCCGTCTCCAACGCCGTTCGTGGCCGCACCAAATGTACTGACATATGCATTTGTTCCATCGTGTGTGAGGTTTGCTTCTATCAATGTGTATCTATCTGCTGTTGCGTCTGAAATCTGTATATGGTATTTTGCACTCCTATAAGTGGCCAATGCAAAAGAATCAATAACTTGTGTTGAACTGTCGCCGGTCAATGTCGCTGTGCCATCGTCTATCAGTGTTGAGTCAAACAATATAGGTGATGTGAAGAACGAGAGTTGTCCATTGCCGTCGGTCTGTAACACCTGGCCCGCAGTTCCGTCTGAGTTTGGAAGTGAGATACTATTAATGTTAACGTATCCAGTGCCACTTGCACTTAAATCAAGATTGGCGTTCGATGCGTTCGTTGAGATTGTGTTGTCTGTGATTGTCACTCCATCAGCAACGAAAGAACTGTTTACGGTCAATGTTGTGAATGTTCCCGCCGCCGGGGTAGAAGCACCTATCACCGTGCCGTCTATGGCTCCACCATTTATGTCTGCCACGGCAGTCTGTATCGTGCCTGTTCCCGATGCTGTGAGCACCATGTCTGCGTTGGAGGTGTTGGTCCTTATCTCGTTGTCTGACATCCTGATCGAGTTGTCTATGGTGAGATCTGATATCTTCACTGCACCCGAGCCGTTGCCTGACAACACTATGTCCGAGTTAGATAGCGTTGAACTGATGTTGTTGCCTATGAAGTGTATCTGAGATTCCGCGGAGCTCGTGGCGTACAACTCCGTGAAGTTGCTGTTGATCTTGATGCCGGCTCCCCTGATGGTATCGCCCGTGCCGTCATCAGCCTGTGCTCCGATGTTGATTACTTCCTGGGCCATGTTAGATGCTCGCTAGTGTGATCTTTTTCCATATCACTGTTGAACCATCATAGTTCGCAGTGCATACATATAAATTTGTTGCGTCCCAACTGATCGAACCTGCCACGTCACCTGTGTTTCCCACAGCGGTAGCGGTTTTCGTAGTCTTGATCACAAGTCTGTCTGCCTCTATCTGTACCTGTCCTGTACCATTTGGATCTAGGATTATGTTTCCGTTTGTGTCAGCACTCAATAGAGTGTTGCCCGACATCTGTAAGTCACCCGCCAACTCAGCGAAATTGCTGTTGACCTTGGTCATAGCGGTACGTAAAGTATCGCCCGTCGCTGGATTTCCTGCTGTTCCTGTGTCTATCGTTAATCTTGCCATAATGTGTTATTCGTATTTATTAAATAGTAATATGTTCATAGAAACCCTAAAGACGATGAAGTTGTACAAGAGGGAGAGCAAACTGGGTACCATGCACAACTACCACAGGAAGAAATTGATCTATGTTTTCAAGTGTGATTCGTGTTCTGAGGTATTCATGAGGCCCAAGAGCAAGGTGGATCCAGATCGTGCTTCAAACGACTACAAACACGTGTGTAATAAATGTGATTCCAAGAAGTTCGCACAGAGCGTAGGTGTCAAGATGCGTAAAGTGTATCAGTTGGACGCCAGCAGTACCAAGACCCTATAACTGTTTCCACCGGATGTCGTCACGTGATCCCGTGATCCATCTCTGTAGGTCAGCGTAGATGCCACACTTGATGTTGGGTTGGTCGAAGTACCAACGCAGGAACGGATTGCCTTCGAGGTATTCCTTGCGATTAATAAAGTAGAAGTTTGTTTTGGGAAATTTCCTGAACGTCTGTCTCAGTTGATACATCCATTCGTACTTGAGGTATGCCTTCATGCTGGACCTGTCTGGGTAGTTCTTTGAATTCTTGTAGATGTTGTTCTGTATCCTGCTGGGCGTGTCCATCTCCCACTGTTGGGCACCCATTATGTCAAATGCCATTATGACGATGTTCTTGACGCCTGACTCCGCGGCCATCAGCACCGCACTGCAACCAGAACCTCGTGCCTTGGAGAAGTCATTTGTCTTGATCTTGCCACCCTTCTTGATGTCACCACCACGCCAAAACCTGTATATCTTGAGTCCCTCGGGTATGTGGTGTTCGTGATCGCCCGCACAGATGTAGTTCCACGTGCTGATGTCATCTGGACCGTGTATGTTTGGTGACTCCTTGCCGTCATTGTGCCACTGGGCCAGTTCATCGTACATGGGAGGGTTCACCGCCACTATGTGATCACACAGCATGGGATGATCTCGGTATATGGCGTTGCAACCATATATGGTTCCATGTCCTTTTAAATTATCTATTGGGAATATGTTTCTTGATTCACCGTTGCCTATGATGAAAGCGGTATCCATTAGATGCCAAATGACTCTCCACAACCACACGAGCTCGAACTGTTGGGATTGGATATCTCGAACTGCGATCCAAAGGTCTCCTCCACCCAGTCGATCTTGGTGCCCATGACATACAACAACGAGGTCTCGTCCACGACGAACCTGCCCGTGCCCCAGTCTTCCATGTGATCACCCTGGGCCACATTCTCCTTGGTGTCAGCGAATCCCCACTCATACTTGAATCCTGCACAACCGCCACCCAGCACCGCCAGGCTCACGGCGTACTTGCCTGTGTTCTTCTCAAGTAATCTCTCTATCTGTGCCTTTGCACTGTCTGTGATTTCAAATGGTTTCATACTATTAATTATGCTTATTTGTTTCCACTGTTCTGTATTCCCACACTCATCCAGAATCTCGTGGCATCTCGTTTGATTTCGAAACTCATGTATGCGTTCTGATCTTCCCAGTGGTTCTTGGGGTTCTCTATCTCGCCCGCTGGTTCAAACCACCAACCCCACTTGCCTTCACAGTTCCTTTGGCACCAGTCTATGCAGTCGCCCATAATGCCATTGCTGTTCATGTCTATGTTGTACTCGAAACGTTGCATGTATCCGCAGTCTTCCGGCACTTCGTCCAACCCGGGACTGATCCTTTTTATTCTTGCCGCCTCGTAGAATTTTTTCTGTCCACTTCTCATTTTTTTACCAACTGGTTGCATGATCTAGGTTCCATTTTTTTGCCGAACATTTCTCTCCGCACTCCCTTACTGCTCCAAAGTCATTGAAAAGAGTAGTCCATGCTGGATCATCCAACACGTTGGTCAGTTGATCATTAAAATTGATGTAATCAAATATGTTTTTGTTGTGCTGATATCTCAAACCGGTCCAACAACAAGGTTTGAACTCGCCCTTGGCGTTGATGTAAAGTCCTTTGTTACCTATCATACACAATGGAATAATTGATTTTTCTGCTTTATTGATACTATAAAACTTTTTAGTGAATATGTCAAGACAGTTGTCTATCCATTTCTTGTCCGACAATGATTTTGTGGTCCTAGTAAATCTGCCAGTAGCGACATATCTGTCGCTAGGTTGTAGTGGATCATTTATTGGATAACTGGGATAGTTTTTATTGAATTTTGTGCTCAACGTCAATTGGAAATTGTCAAAACCCAACTGTTTCGCCAGGTCCTCCATGTGGGTAATCCTGTCCTCATTGAATTTGAATGCAATAGCGGCCCATGTTTTGAATGCTTTGGATTTTTTTAAGGCATCTATTCCAAACATGATAGACTGCCAATCACAATTTACTCTATAGATATTGTTTGACTCTTGATCCCAACCATCTAGTGAAAAGTGAATATGATCTTTTTCGTCGAGTATGTTATTTAATTGTTCCCACCACATCTTTGTTTTGTATGAACCATTAGTAACGATCACAAATTGTACAACACTGTTGTTCTCTCTGAACCATCGTAAAATTGCCAAAAGATCTTTTGCGTAAATCGGGTCTCCATCATCACCACAAAAGGTTAACTTTTTGACTTCAGTAAGTAATTTTCCCGTGAAATTATTTTTAAACCATTCCAATGAAAGGTCTGTATTGACCAACCCTTGTGGTACTTCCTGCCTACTGCATCTAGGACACTTGAGGCTACATTTTGAACAAGGTTCTATGTGCCAATGTTCCAAAGGCCAGTTGTGGATGTTTTTAAATGTCATCGCCAGTTATCTATTACCCATTGATCCCCACACTCCATTGGATTAGGTGATCCATGGAACACGGCCACCCTGTTTCCTGGCTTGATCTTGACAGGTTGCCTGAACCATTTCTTGCCGTCCTTGTTTAACAACTTGGTGTCCTTGAGTCCGATCATCTCCCACTTGTATGATCTTATCCATTCATCCGGGAACCACGTGATGTCGTCCTTGGCCCTCTTGGTTATCCAATCCTGGTCGCCATGGTTCTGTTGCATTATCTGTGCGGACCTGTCCTTGAACTCGTCCCACAGGTAATGCATGGTACCTGACTGCCAACGCATACAACTGGAGTTTGACAGTTTCCAGTCCTTGATCCTACACCGGTTGAAGTCTCTGATTATGTTGAACTTGCCGGTGTGTGAGAATAGTGGATCTATGTTGTCGAATACGACGACGTCCAGATCAAAATAAAGTATGTTGCCCTTCACGGGCATCTCGGGTGCGAACATCCACAACTTGCTCCACCATGACTTGATCCATGGATCGTTGGGCAACTTTATCACGTTGATGTCTGCGTCTAATCCGTTTGAGTCATCTGTGAGGCAATGGAACTGATAAGGCACAGTGGTGTATCGCTTGACCATGCTGTTGAGTACATTGGCGTATTGTGCTCCGTACTTACTGCCCCACTTAACGCATACTACGTGATTCATATCCTTTTTTCAATCCTTCTATTTGTATCAGTTTCCAGTCATCACTATCCAGTTTATAAGGGTAGTCACATTCTACGCTCGGTCCAACTATTGTTCTGATGCTAGAGATATCTAGGTTGTCATTCATAACTTTATGTATGGTATGTATCGAGGCGTCTGTGCCAAATGTTCTTTGTAGGTCTATTTGTCCTATTTTGATGTATCCAAGAGATAGTTTTGGATCGTTCCAGTCATAATCATTTGCCTCTAGCCATGCTCTGTATTCATCCATTTCTTCCTTCTTGAAATCATGTTGTTCTTCCGTTATTGTTTGTCCCCACTCCACATCAAATTCACCGGAGTAATATTTCTGGTGATTGATCTCTGAACAGAGTGCGTCGCTCATCTTTGGTGCGTGTTCATCCCGAAACACTTCGTACAGTGTCTTGCCCACTTGTGACCAATGCAGGTACACACCACCCAGTTCTCTGTCGTACCTGTTCTGCTTGAAAAGTTCAAAGTCTTCTTCCTGCAAGTCATGCCTTGGAGCATTGAGAAAAGTAGTGATCTGTGAGGGCCTCATCCATTCTGGCTCTATGGCCTTTTTCCTGTCAGCGTTTACCCAACTTTCTATCTCATGACAGATGTTGTTTAGTTGCCTGATGGCATATTTTGTTTCTTGATCTGCTTGTTTGTAGTAATCTGAGATCTGCCATGCAGTGCCTTGCAACTCCTCAAAGTACCTGTGCAATTTGTTACAGGCATCATGTTTCAATCTCTTGCCTGGCGTCTTAGATTCATCACCCTTGCCTATAGGTAGGTTTGAACTGTACTGGAAATCATCCCCACTGAAAGAATTTATTCTTTGATATGGCGGATCGAACTCGAATGAATTTATTTTTGCTATATTACTGTTAAGTTCATGGACTAGATACTGGAGATTCCTATTTGAATCCGCGAAACCTAGAAAACAGAAGTTTTTTTCAAGTATTCTTTTTTGTTTCAGGTTATCTTTAAGGGCGTCTAACCACCTGTGTCCCAATGGTGTGTCGTAGATCTGGAAGTAATAGGCTTTGTCTATTAGACCAACTCTCACCATGTCATGTATGAAGTTATTCTTTTCTGTAGATGGCACTATTGGCTCCATGTTCCATACATTCCACTTCAACTACGTAACACCTGTTGTCTGTTTTTTCTCTGATCAATTTATCCGCGAAGTCGAAAGCGTGTTTGGCAAACATCTCAGCACCAACACCATCAAACACCACAATTTCTGCGAGGTCATGCTTCTCCAGTTCTTTCAATTTATCAAGATGTGGATCGTTCTTGTCCACTGCTGTCTTGTGATCGAAGTGATCCTCTAACCATTTCTTCAGTGGTTTCAGTCCTCCAAAGTCCACTGCCCAGTTCTTGTCGTCTAGTCTGTCACAACCAAATGTGAATCTGAATGCCAGGCTGTATCCGTGTAATAGGTGGCAGTGCGAGTGATCTGCATTGGGTTGCCTGAACACGCAGGCCAGTCCTATGTTGTGTCCGTATGTTTTAGTTGAGTAGTAAGTCATCGTCTCTCCTTGTTTTGATGACTTGCAGAGTGTTTATAGAGGGTTGAAAGTCTTGAGTCCTCTTGATCATCAGTTCAATTTTTTGTCTATCTTCTGATCCATGTCCATCTGGAACGCAACATCTCTGATGCGGTCCGTCAGTTCGTTTGGTATATTTAATTCTCCGTCTATGATGCTCTTCAAGAAGTGTATCATCACAGTGAACTCGTTCCTGTTGGCCACCGTCTCTGGATCGATGCCGTGTTTCTCCATGGCGTTCAGCATGGCCTCGGACACATCTACCAGTGCCTTGATGCTCGTTGAGTGTTTGTCAAAGTGTGCCATTACGTGATTATGCTGGGTTTCTTGGGAACCTCGATCTTACTGAACACTCTATTATATTCCTCAGCGATCTTGTCATTGATGTGTGCTATCGAGGTCAACTTGTCAATTGCTATGTTGAAAGGCTCGTCCTGTTTAGCAGTGGAGAAAAATGTACCAAAAGCAAGTCCTTGAGGCCCTTGCATCAATACAAGTGCCTTTTCAATACTGATGTATCGTGTGTCGGTCCTGCTGAGATATTTTGCTATGACTTCTTCTCCCGAAGCCAATTTAAGAGTAACTAGATCTCCATCTTTTATTTTATCAAACATAAACTTATTATAAACTATCCTACAAGATTGTCAATGTATTTCTTCAATTCCTTGTCCTTTACATTGGATGGTATGTTGTTCATGAAGAATATCTGGTAACTGTCAGATCCATACTTGCCTATGCCATGAAGGTCGCTGGCTTCCTTTCCGTCCCAACTCAGGTATTCGACACTCATGTTTCTGAGACGTTTGGTTCTAACTTTCCACATGCCTAGCGGTTTAAGTAAATTTTCCTGTGTTTTTTGGCGTCCTCTTATGAAGGCAACTGGATTTGGATACTTCTGGAACAACCTAGGTAACACTGCTTTGACTTGTTTCCTGTATGTGAGATTTAGACACATCACGGCCACCATGTGCTTCCATTTTTTATATGGTCCCTTAATTTGTTGTTGTACCATTAGATGATCTACCATTGCTTTAGTCATACAGTAATTTTACAGTAAATTTATTTTTTGTCAAGAAGGAAAGACAATTCAGGCCATAACTTTATAAAGTGACCATCTTTGTTGAATGTCTTTTCATTGTGTGCAATGAAGCCTGAAAATCTTGATTTTATTTTTGGAGTTGATTCCACATCGATCTTTTGGTAAGATTGTAACTTGTTCTCGAAAAATGTCTTTTCAGTTGGGTTCAACTCCATTTGGAGATATTTCTGTATCTCAACGATAGCCTTTTGCAAAACTTCCTTGCCATACATGTCAATACATAGTGCTTCGGGAAAGTGAAAGATTTGCCAGACTGTTTCTATCTGTGAATCTCCATTGTATTTTTTTGGAAAAAAAGCAGTAGCCTGCTTTGTGAATTCTTTAAATTCACACAACCTTGTTGCGTTCAAGATATGGAAAAGGCTCAGGAACTGTATTTCGTGGTCATTCTGTTCGGGTGGATTCCTGACGGCGGATCCGAGTATTTTAAGATTATCTAACAATTGGTTCCATTTTGATCCCTGCCTTACGTATTCATATCTCTCACCTACGTTGTCAATGCTTATGTGCCAATGCACTTTGCGTCTCTGCATAAGTTTTTCAAAAACTTTACTTTTTGTTATGTCAATACTGAAGTTTGTTATTACATCTATGTCCACATGATCGGGTATGTTTTCCAAAAGCACTTCGTTTTCTTTCATCAGTAAAGGTTCTCCGCCCACCATGGACACACTTTTCAATCGGTTACCGTTCAAGGAAAAATATTTGTGTATTTTTGATTTGTTATGGTTGTTTGGTTTGTGCTGGTGGACCGACTTTATGGATGCCCATTTCGAACTCCACATGGGTCCACAGTAGACGCAGGTACTGTTACAGGTGTTGTCCCAACGTGCATCAAATATTACTGGAGACTGAAAGTCAGTGCCTGCGGATGATATATCAAAATCATCGTTAATTAAATTATGCCTGAACTGTTCGTTGGTAACCTTGGCAGAATTCGCATCTATACAGATTTTGCAGTAGTCCTTGTGCAGGTGTCCTTTTTTAATACTTTCACGCACTGCTTTGATTTTGTCACTGCTCAACGCTGACTCTATGGTGTCCTTGTTGATGTTGCCCAACTTGAAACCACCGGCACAGCAGGTTGAAATACCACCATCCGTTTGGATGTGTAGACCCCTCCATGGAGCCGCACAATAATTCTTAGTCATTCTTTTTGTTCAACTGCTTGTTAATGAACTTGGCCATGCCGTCATAGGTTTCCTGGAACACGTTGCCGTGTTGGCTCCATTCCTTGGGCATCTCCCAACGGTCATGATTTACCACTATCCATCTTGTGTCTGGATCAGAGTATCCCATCAACTTGTGGAATTGGTATATCCAGTAACTGGGATCAACCGGTCTCTTGATGTAGGTGTATCCCTCTGATCCTGTGTACAAGTTATTGATCTTGCCCTTCTCCAACGGATGTAGATCGAAACCCAGCATGAATATGGCCTTGGGTTTGAATGTAAGTCCCAATACTCCTGCGTATGGTCCTGTACCCCAGTGGAACGGTTCATCCTGTCTCTTGTCGCCTGCATATGGTAACTTTGGAAATTCTTTCACGTTGGGCCAGTTTGCAAATAGTTTTGCCCAGTTGTCACGTGTGTAAATTGTGGTGCCCTTACCAACTGCATTTACGGCCTGCTGGCACATATGCTTGTCGGCACAACAAAGGTATTCTGTCACATAGTCTCGATAGATTGCGTTGCAACCAATCACTGTACTGAAAATTTTCAATGGTGAGATATCAAACCCCCTCCTTGATTCACCATTGCCGATTATAGAAACATACTTGGTCATAATGCTATTTAATCACCCCGTTAAACTGCTTTAGAGCAACACACACTGCTGGTAAAGGCTCAATTGGAATAGTTGTACATATCACTGATTTCCGTTGATTAAATGCCATACGGTAAGATATTTGTCCCAGGCCTTTTGCAGTGTTGGGTATTTTCTCCTCAGTGCTATCGCCTCTGCATTTACCATTTCCGCCTCCTCATATGCCTGTTCTTCGTCCTTGGCCTGCTGTGACTGTTCTACCAGGATACGGTCACCATTTGGTAATTGTTCGTACACTGTCTCTCCGCCATCTGGCGAAACATATATGGGATCGATTCTTCTTGCTTTTTTTGGCATCAGTAATATTGTTTGTGATCCGCACCCGGGTGTGCGTGTCTCATTCCGCCTTTTTCCTTGGCATCATCCTTGTGTCTTGGGATAAAGTGTATGTGTGGCCACATGATGGTCTGTCCGGCTGGTACACCTATATTCATGCCAATGTTGAATCCGTCTATCTCGCCTGCCTTGATCTTTTCATTTCCGTAGTCGTACGCCATGCCGTAGGACCTGCCCACGAAGTGTGCATTGTTCTCCTTGGGTATAAAAAGTTTGTGTCCTGGCACACAGGGATACCTGTCATTAAAAACGTAAGTGAAGTCCGACTCCATGATGGGTGTGTCATTGCCCATCCACACGCTCTCGTCTACGCTGTCAACTGGTTCATATTCTTTCTTGTAGATAGGTTTTTTCGATTGCATTTGTTTTGATAATTCCTATCCTTATATTACTAGAATTTGGTTTGTGTTGCAATCTAATTTTTTCCCAGTGTTTGGTTCTTGTAACGGATGGATTGTATTCTAACACGTTGAGTAAGTTTACCAACGCCTTCCTAACTTTATCTGCCCCGCCATGTTTTTTGCAGGTGTCAGATCGTCCCACGTGTACAATTTTTGTATCAATTTTTATTTTGTATACACAGGGTAAGCGTATCCATTTAGTTACCGGAGACTTGTTGTGTTTTATCTTGTAGTCTTTGATTGTATACAGATCCTGTATGGTGTACCATTTTATCACGTTAGATAGTCCTCTATTGTTCCCTCTCTGTAAAGATCCTGTGTGATGCAGTGAACGCCACCATCCCAGAAATACCTGTGCCTAAAATTAAATATCAAAGGTTCAACTTTATGACGTTTTAAAAAGTCAAAAACCTTTTGATTGTGGTTGTTGCACACAACTAAATTTTTATTAATGCTCAACATGTTCACATCGAACACCGTTTCCTCAACATAGCCCACCCAGTCTGATAGCCATGTGTTAACAAATTCAATCAATCGATCGTTGTCCTCCTCGCCCTTGATCCACCATCTTCCTTTGACTTTGTCCCTCATCTTAATGAAGGGTAGTATTTTTGTCCCACTCTGATCCGGTAGGTAAAGCACCTCCCAGCCTGGAAATTCTTTTTTGTAGTCCTGTACGTCAAACAACGAAACAATACAACCTGGACTCACAATGCAAAACGCACCGTCTGAGTGATAGTTCCTGTTCGACACGTGTACCCTATAGCCCTGCTCTTTGAAAGATTGTATGTACTTGTTGGCGGCCTCAGTATGTTGCGGATTTAAGTCCCAAAACAGATCCTTGCCCAAAGGCACAAGGCAGGCATTGTTTATGTTGAAACCATCATCTCTGTGTTCTTTCACCTTATGCTCGTCACTGATATTGTCAAGCACCTCCTCAAATCCTTTTTGTGTTGATCCCACCTCATAGAACTTGTTACCTATCACGGCATGATGATCCCTGGGCATCATTGGGGGGCTATAAACTTCCTTGAGTGAATTTCCATATTTTTCTAAGTCTAGATATGATCTGTGTGTTATAACACCCACAGACTTGAGTAAGGATTCAAAAGCATCAAAGTCTTCCTCGGTCTCGTCCGCAATTCTCTTCAGCGGATCAAGTATCTTATTATCAGTAGTAAATTCTTTAAACCATTCAAATTTAAAACCAGACCCTATCCAGCAGTGTTTGAGATCATCAAATGTGGCGTGTCCTTTGATGGGTATGGTCACAACAGCAAATCCTTAAACATGTTTGATATTTAATTGCTGGAAAACTTTTTGTACCTTACGAGCCTGGAAATAACAATCTTCCAAAGCATTGTGAAGTCCTGTTCTTTTCTCGTTGTGATCACGAGGCACAAGACTGAATAGTGTCCTTGAATCTCTGATCTGCCAGTAGTTCCACGGCACTGGCACATTCATCTGTGCATAAAAATTTTGTAATATTGCGTAGTCAAATAATGGTCCTTGGCACCAGAACACATCTACTCCCACACTCCACTTGTTAATGGTCTTGATCATTGCGTCTAAAGAAATACGATCTTTATCTCCCAATGCCTCTTCCATGATCTCAGGATCCTGTCGGCCCCACCAGTCCAGTGTGTCCTGCATCACGTCACGACCCATCTCGGTCTGTGAGTCCACGTCCACTCTGAAGTACATGCCCTGTGCGGGTTCTGCCATCGTGTATGGATCGAACTTGACACCGCCCACCGTCAGTATGACCGCGTTGGGGTTTGTGCTCAAGGTCTCTAGGTCTATCATGGCGTGTATCATATCCTGATCCCCGCGTACTTGAATATCTTTTCCGGGACGTTTATGCCCGTGGCACGCTCGAATCCCTCGAAGCCCGGTGCCGAG
>Ga0222719_10003343_pt1 | contig 14299 bp, 2 predicted proteins | sample C33_34DmetaG_FD_165039 | JGI IMG/M metagenome (GOLD analysis project Ga0222719, IMG submission 165039) | Estuarine water microbial communities from San Francisco Bay, California, United States - C33_34D | ecosystem: Environmental > Aquatic > Marine > Unclassified | place: USA: California...
TTTAAGTCACTTATCGCAGTAGATAAGGTGATACCTTTCTTTATTGTGGCGAAACCTGATATGGATGTCTTTGGCGTGAACTCGTCCTCGGAAACTATCGCTATGAGGTTACCGTCATTGAACCACTTGGTGATGTTCTGTGACGTGTCCGTGGAATCCAGTATGGTGTCAAACGTGAAACCGCTAGTTGTTCCTGTAGAACTTGGTGGTCCGACGAGCACTGAGCCTGTGCCGTTGTAGAAGTACAGTTGTCCTGTGTCTGAATCTATCCAGAGGTCACCCTGTGTCAGTGTGCTGGGTGCGTCTGACTGGTATGGCACGTTTCCGCCTGATGGGATGAAATTGGAACCTGTGTAAACCTTGAGCCTGCCCGCATCACTGTCGTACCACAACTGTCCCTGTATGGGTTTTGTGGGTGCAGTGCTGTTCGAGAAATTCTCTAACAGGTGCAGGAAGTTCTCTGCTATGGCTTCCCCGTAACCTGCGTATCCCTTGCCAATCAGGCTGATGTCGGTCTGTGTGTTGATCACACCGTCCTGCACCGTGTACTGGTTTGGCGATGATAGGTTATTTGTCTTGTTTACCGTGTATGCCATTAGTATCCTGTGTTACCACCTGACGTCGTTCCGCTGACTGTGTTGGATGTTGATAACGCAGTTGAACTCGTCTCTGTGAATGTTGTCAAACTCTGAATCCTCAATGTGTAATCTATCTGTATCAGCCTGTTCAGTGACTTCTGCACCGGATGGAATATCACGTGGGTCAGTAACTTGTTGGTTGATCCATTCTCTGTGCCTTCCCAGCTCTTAAGTCCTAGTTCATCGAACACGTAGTCTCCGTTGAAGTCCGTGGTGTTGTCAAAAGCGGCCTGTCCCGTTGGCTCACCGTAGTCCAGTGTGCAGGTGCACACGATGTCTGTGTACTTGTTGCCCGCGGTGTGACGGATTTCCATTTTGTTACGTGTGGTGTCCTTGTTGGTTGCGGAATTGTCATCGATCACTTTGTAATATGTTTGATTGTACAGTGAAGCGTTTGTACCAGTCGAGTTTGGTGTGAGGTAAGTGATCACACCCGTTGGATCCACGCTGGTCCCGCCATTGCCGAAAGCCATCTCATGCACGAAACCGTTGCTCTTGTTGGCCAGTGAATTGGCCAACGCCTGTGACATGTTCTCGTAGTGTATGGCGTTCCTCTTGTCAACTATGACCTCGCCCGTCTCTGGGTCGAAGATCTTGATGTGTCCCGTCATCATAACACCCGTGTTGTCCTGTGGCTTTTTGTCTTGTTCTTTTTTAGATTCTGTGGGTTTGTTGTTCTGTGTCATCTAGTGTATTTATTCAGGTGCATTTGTGGGCTCACTCGCTATGAATTGAGCTGGTTGTGTGGTCGAAGCCTGTAATCCCTTGCCATCCGCTGGATTACCATCTGCGCCCGTGTACCAGACCTGTCCTTTCTTGTGTAATATCTTTATCTGTGTGCCTGACGCTGGAGCCGTAGTTAATGTGACTGCCGTTGTCGATCCATCCACAAAATAGTTAATAGTTGATCCATCCTCGCTAGTAAGTTCCAATCGTTCTGTATCTTTACGATTGCCGACTAATCGTTGGCCACCAATGAATATGTCTAACTCACTAGCGGAGGCTGGTGCTTGTGATAGATTAAACGTCACTGTGCTACCATCACCCGTGAAGGTGTTGGTGTAAACTGTGTCCGCATAAGGGATGGTTTGAGTTCCAGACGCGTCTACCACTTCCGTGCCTGATCCATGCTCCTTAATTCCTGTTCCCAGGGTTCCACGCCTTAGTTGTCCCAGCGTGTTGCCTGATTTAGTGAAGTATTCTATTCTTTCCTTGTCTACGAAGATAACGCCCGGTGTGTTGCTGGCTATGTCTGGTGTGCCCAGCACTGAACCGTCTTCCACTGTGATGGTCTGTGTGCCTTCCGTCATGTCAATGGTCAATTTAGTCGTTGCGGTCTTGCTGATGCGTTTGTAGAATGTCCTGTTCAGCATGTCCTTGAATATCCTGAATCCCGTGGCACCAACCGCTGACTCAAGTGCGAAGTACATCACATCAATCCTGTCTGACGCTGTTATGGTTTTTCCAACAACAGTAAGCGTAGTGTCTGACACGGTGTAGTCATACTGCTGTGTCAACTGCTCACCATTCAACCAAACATAGGTGTAGGTAGGGTTAAGTGGGGCAAATCTTAAATTGAATATACCGCTAGGCCTTCCTTCCAGCACCTCACGTCTCTGTTTCATTCCCAGGGCGTTGTTGAATGTCGTAACTGATATCACATCACCTGCGGTCAATGAATATGGTGATGTTATGGCACTTGGTTTTAAGATTATGTCAGTGCCTTCGTTGAAGTAGTGATTGTCCACTAACGTAGAAATGCATATAACATCAGTAGATGACGGCACAGCACCCGCCACGAATTCTATGTTCTGGTTACCCGTGTCCACGGTGTAGTGGGTGTTTAGATCTTTCTTTGTCCCGTTAACGTATACCTCAACCTGTGAGTCCAACGTTATCGTTTTGGCGGGATCGACCGTTGATCCGTCACCCAGTCCCGATGCCACACCGTAGGTGTAGGTGCTACCATCACCGATGTAATAAGTGTTGTCTGGACCACGTAACATCCTTCCGTTGACCTCCACCATGGTGAGACCAGAGAATGGGCCTATTGCCCCTGGAGGATATGTCAGCGTGTGCCTGTTGGTTGATCCATCATAGGTTATAGGAGGATTTGTCCTTACACTGGCGTAACTTCTAGTTGAAGTAGCCGACTTGTTGAAACCTGCCACCTGTATGAACGCGCCCTGTGGCGGCACAGGTGAGTTGAAAGTTATTGTCACGGTGTTGGCCGTGATAGTTGTGGTGAAATCTGTCCTTGGTAACCCGTCCTGCGTCACGTATAGTTCTGAACTGGTTGAGTCAAGATTGAACTCTCCCCTAGTCGATGTAGTGAATGACACCGTTGAATTGTCTCCTGTGAACGTGTCCAGCACCCTGTAGTTTTCTCCTGATATCGCGAAAACTTTAGTCGATATCATAGACAGCGACACTGGTGCTGTAGTGAACGTAATGATCTTGTTGGCAACGTCAACCGCGTAATCTGTGGTCAGTTTCTGAATTACACCGTCCACTGTTACAGTCACAGATCCCAGTGTTCCTGGGAAGTCGCCGATCGCGTATTCTGTGGTGTTGCCATCGCCCCTGTAGTTCTTCTCTGAGATAAAAGGCACACCAGACTCCGGTGATGTGTAAACTTTGATGTCCAGCGTGTCGAACAGTTGTCCCGGCACCGTCTCCTCCGGCGCATAACTGGTGTCTGGGTTGACGAAGTCGTCTCCCTCTAAGATAATGTCACTGGGTGCGTAGCCCAGCGCGGAACCAAACAGTCCGCCCTTAACTATGCTGTCCAAGGTCCTGTCGTCAGTTGGTGTCAACACACCATCGTCGTCAAATGGTATGAACTCAACTAGTGCGTTGGCGTTTGGCACATAACTGTTGCCCAATGTGTAAGTGGTGGTACTGCCGTCGCCCCTGAACACATCCGTTAATTTTGTCCTGGTGCTGTCATCCTCTGAGACATATATCTGGTACACATCCGTTGAGGCCGGTGCCCTGTCAAACGTGAACGTGGCCGTGGAGCCGTCTGCCCTGAACGCCTTGACCCTGGAATCTCCGTAGTTGTCCCATGGGAAATCATACCAGCCTGACCTGTCCCAGCCCTGGTCCTGGTTGAAAAGTAATCCTGTCACCATGGTTCCGCCGTAGTCCACGCCTGTCATGACCTGATCGAGCTCGTTGCCCGGCATTCCTGTACCTGGCGTGTAGAATCCTTTTGTCCTATCCGCCGCTGTCAGTCCGGTCTCGTCACCATAAACCTTGTACACGCTTCCTATGTTGTCATCGAAGTCAGTAGTCGAAGTAAAAGCATTTGTTACCTTGTACAGTTGGTTGCTGTACCTTATCAAATCGTTATACGCATAACTCGTAGATGCGGTCCAGTTCTGAACCCTGGACGTGCTCGACACCCTGTCGAACTTGATCGTGGTGTTGAAATCTCTAACAAGGTCATTGTTGAGATTTGCGTATGCTTTTGCCGTGTCTGCGGGTGTTGACCCATCTGTCCTTCCTCCGGTGATCATCACAACAGGAGTGGTGGTGTAGTTGGCGCCTATGCCTGTGACTGTAATCCCAGTAACTGAACCATTTTGTATAGTTGCCGTGCCTGTGGCCACTGTAGTAGTCGGTGTCACGTACATCTTGAATACACCAGATTTGGTGCCTTGGGCCTCACTTGTTGAAGAGAATGGTCCGTAAAATGTTCCCGTGATGCCGTCAAACGTGTAGGTTTTTGTCGTACCGGAGCCGCCGTTCTGAGAGTCGTATATCTCCGCCTGTTTCTGGCTAGAGAACAGTGGGAAATAATATCCAAACGATCCTGATGTTGCGCCACTAGAGCTTGTAGCCTGAATCTGGAAAGGTCCAGTTGATCCAATAGTACCTCCTATGATGCTTACTGTCGGTGTGGTCTGGTATCCAGAACCTCCATGTGTCACAGTGATTGACTGCACATACTTTTTATAGTAATCATTCCACATCTGCCATGGATATTGTGTAAGTTTGTCTGTGTCAGATGACGTGTTTAGTGGTCTGATTTTACCTGTGGACTGATCATAGAATGGAGGATTGTCAAAATCAGTGAAAATACCATCCTGTGTGTCAGTGCCTGTGTATCCAAGCCTGTACTCCCTAATCTTGGTGTGGAACGGCTTAACTTCGTTGATGTAACTCTCTATCCATGTGTCTGTGCCTATAGTGTAGGACTTCCTTTGATCTAAAGGTCTAACACTATTTTTAACATTGACAAAGCTGGTCTTAAACATCCAGTCCACATAAGTCTGTTCTGAAAGCACACGCCTCAGCCCTGTGAAGAACAGTGTGTTGTACTCAACTGCAAGTTCATTAATGAAAAGATCGTCTCTTATAGCAGTCAATACCTTCCTTGTTTCTATTCTTGGTTCTTGGTCAAAAGTGTTATCATCGAAAGTGTCTTCTCCAGCAAAACCTGTTGCGTCCTGTGTATAATCATATAATTTTGTAGAGAGCCTAATTGTTCCGTTTTCCGTGCCTACAAGTTCCCAACCCGAAGCTACCTTCATGAACAGTTTCCATCCGCCCGTGTCCGCTCTGGTGACTTTGACGTGCTTGCCTATATCTAGATCTAGTCCTGTCAACTCATATTCAAAAGTTACCTGTTTGTCTATAGGAGTGTTCTCGCTGTGCTCCATGGTCGCATCGTCGACCTTGTACCAATCAGTGTAACTCCAGTACGCAGAGGTGTTGTAGGTCTGAATCTTGGTCCTTGAGAATTCAGTACCGTCCCACTGATATATAGACCAGAAGCCGTTGGCAGTCTCGTCTGTCCTAACCAGGTATTTGACGGTGCCTGAAAGGTCCGCTGTGTTGATGTAGGTGAGCTCTGCATATGTGTCCACCATAGCGTCCCACTCCCCGCCCTGAGCGGTGGGCTCTGGTTCTTTGGAATCAAGGTTTTCTAGATTTATCTGCCCTACCAGTTGATACTTTTTGAGCACAGAATTAGTGTAATCTATTATCTCTTTGAGTGCTCCAAACCTGTCTACATACCAACTTTGTCGCGGCCTCGTATTGTTGCCATATCTCTCGTTGAATGGCAGTGCTATGTCTGGTACCAAGTCTCCTGTCTCGTTGGAACCTACCAGTGAATCCCACCAACGTTGTTCTATCTGTCTGCCGGGTCTGTAGTCCTTGTCACCTTCACGGGCCAACTTCCAGACAGAGTGCGAATCACCATCGAAAGTGTTGGTGCGGATATCAACGTTCAAAATTATGTCATCGCCGACTAGATCATACACATTATTGATAATCAATTTGTTAGTATCAGTTACAGAATAATATTTGTTATCGAACCTAGAAGGATTTTCTATGAGGTTGGAAACGAAAGCGGTAGAGTTCTTCCTGTACATCACACTGTTCGTGGGGACGGTTGATTTATTTCTCACCCAGTAATAATAGAAGTCGACGAACCTGTCCAACCTACTGTTGTACTTCTGCACCACAGTATACCTAGAATCGTTTCCATAGGCGGCGACACCAGATATGCCTTCATTGGCTCCTTGTTGTGTGCCTGATCTGGTGTTCCACTGACTCGGCAGTAGAGTCGACTCTGTCCATTCGTATATGTCTATGGTGGACCCTGGAAAGATTTTACCCCAGTTGTTGACCTTGTACTCCTGAGTGTCCTGCTCATACCATAACCATTTTACTTGAGACAGATCCCACCATGTCTCACCTATATGATCTTCTGCCCATGATGTCTTTGGATTGGAGTTTGAGCCAAAATTGTATGTGGCCGGATCCCAGGTGGTCTTGATTTTAATCTCTCTGTCTGCCAAACCCGGTATTCTACCCTTCATTGGATCATAAAGATCATAATAGTCCCTAATCTGTTTGGTTTTGCGATTGAAATCAAAAACCTGCCCTAATTTCTCAATGTCCATCAACGGAGTCTCTGTGACTAAATTTTTCCACGCGTATTGCCCCCTCACAGTGATATCATAGCAGGCCACTGTTCCGTCATTCGAGACACGGGTACTTCCATCTGCTGTGATGTTGCCATCGTCTTTAGGAGCACCAACAAACACTGTATCGTCTATCATACATACTCCACGTCCAAAATCGTCATCTGCAGTGACACTGTCAAAGTTTAGTCTATCGTCGATCACAAACTTAGTGTTGTACATCGTAGCCGTATATGCTGATCCTGATTCCTTGTTCGCATCAATTATCGTTGTATCCTGCAGATCAAATGTGGTCCCCCCAGAATCAAATTTCATCTCTCTATAGTTTGAGAACTTCTCCGCACCGATTACTAATCTTGTGCCTGACTGATTGATATCCAATGTCGAACCAAACTTCATGTTGTCCTGGGTGTCTGGTGCATGAATAGTCTGCTGTAAAGTGTAGGTATTCGTTGAGCCGTCTGCGTTCCATTTGTAGTAATATATCGCACCACCGTCAGTCTGTTCACTACTGTCAACTCCAGGAGCACCTATTATCAAAGTTGTGCCGTCTTTGCTCATGGCCACGCTTTCGCCGAAAGCAGTGTTAACACTCGAACCATCGTTGTCCACTCCTGTGATGGTCTGTGCCAGTGCGAATGAATTCTGTGTGCTTCCGTCATTGCTCTGTGACGTCCTGACGAATATCTCGACCTTGCCCGCGTTGCCTGGAGCAACCGAGCTGACCGCGAGTATGTCGCCATTGTCGTTGGCGGCTATCCTGTGTCCGAACCTCTGTCCCGAACCACCTGCAGGTGCTTCCAGTGTGTAATCCTGTGTCCAGGTGTCGTAAGTGGAACCGTCAAGTCCTGTCCCCCATGTGTACACATAGACTCTGCCTGTATCATTTGCCTGTCCTGGCGCTGACACGAATAGATATTTCTGCGACGTGCTTCTGGTAGAAAAAACAGTAGGTTCAGATACTTTGTGTGCCCATCCGAAGTGTAGATTCTCGTTCGAACTAGAATTATCTGTTGGGGGAGTGATGGTAGCAAGGAAACCGTATTTGAATGTGTTTGGATCCCAAAGGTAAACTTTTATTAATCCGGAATCTGAGAATCTTGTGCTTCCGTCCACGCTTTCGGTGTTGTTGTAAGGCGCTCCCGCTACCACGAAGTTTTCGTCTGTGCTGATCGACAGCGACTCACCTAACCTACTGGTGTTGTCGTTATTGTCTGTCATGCCAGCCGACGACTGCACATTGAACAGAGTACCTGGTTCAGTAGAGGATCTAAATAAGAAGTTGATCTCTCCTTGGGACTTTCCTGGTGCCGACACCACTATAGTCCTACCATCATTACGTGCCACTATCCTGTGACCAAACTCCTGGTCGACCGTCTCAACGTCTGGTGACAGTATAAGACCATCGGTGTAAGGATCCTGTTTCTCGTACACACGCCACAGTCCAGCGCTGTCTGTGTCAGCGAACACCTTGTCTCCTTCTCGTTCAATCGCATCATTCCTGTCTTTGTATTCTCTGTATGGCAATAGATCATTGACGTTGTCCATTGACGCTAACCTGACCGATATAAACTTGTAAATGTTTCCGTAACTGTCCGCTGTTGATCCGTCCGCAAGTGTGGGTATGAATGCGGTGTTTCCAGAGTAGTCAATTATTACAGTGCGGTGATCTGGAGTGCTGGAGACTTGGTAAACTCCATTAAGGGTAGTCTCTGCGCTGTTGCTAATGGCGAAGAAATCAGCTCCTGCAGTTGTGGTGGCCGGTGATAGACCGTGTGATCCTGTAAAAGTAATCTCTAATTGTGTCGCATCATTGACTGTCCTCAAATTAGCGATTTTGAAATCGGATGCCGTCATTCTCAACACGTCCCAGTCCCTGTTAAACTTATTTGCTACCCAGATCAGATCATTTGATGTGATCGCATTAACATCTAGGTTGAATAGATCAGTAATTGTGAATGCCGTGTGTTGCACCTGCCTCAACTGGGGGTAGCCTGCGGTCTTGTACACCTGTGCCTCTTCTCTGTTTGCCGCTGGATCTGAGTAGTCTAACCTTGAGAATGTGTTTAATGCCGTGTACTCTACGGGCTTGTAGTATAGATCACCCTTAGCAATATACTCTGACCTAGCATATTGCAGTGATTCGTTGGTTGTATCGTAAAGTTCGATGCTCTGTGGATTGGCTGTTATCTGGTCGTCCCGTAGTGCCATTTGTATGCTCTCTGATGCATCCGTGTTACCAAACCGGCCGGTCCTTATCATCCATTCTGGGTACATGTCCAGGGCGATGTCTGAATTTTCGTATTTGGCCTTTAATATCTTGTCTATGGCGTTCTTGGTGCCTTTCTCCCTGATATAACCCTGGTAAAACTTGTACTGTGACACATCATTGACAAACAGGTTTTCTAGGTAGTCCCTAGACTGATAGCCAATCAACCTCTGTGCCAACTGTTGTTGTGACTCATCAAAATTGTTGGTCTCGAGATTGTAGAAATCGTTGAACTGTGATATTTTGTAGTCGAAGTTTGGTATCAACTGCGGCGCAGGTTTGCCTGCTTTCAATACCCATACCTTAGAGTCAAACACTGAACCTGAATTATGATTCTGTTGAGCAACGTAGAACTTGCCTTGATGCTCAACACTGTCGCCTATTTTGTAGTCGGTGTTGGCCACCCAGTATGTTACCTGTGCGGCGTCGAACATGAATCCAGGCGCGTAGTAGTCGCCGTTCCAGCCCGCGGTCTTCCAACCAACCAATTTCAATCTCTGTTGCCTGAATCCAGTGAATGGGTCATATAGTATGTCTGCGAACACAGTGCTGTTGTCAAACAATAACACATGTTCCTTCTGCACCGTGTTCAATGCTATGTTGTAGAGGCCAATATCGTTGGACTTAATGCTCAACTCGAATGTCTTGCCAATTCTCTTGGTGCTTATTTCTTTTATGTCTATCTTCCTACCACCAGCATCCAGCAGTGAATAATCTCCGGCAAGGTTCCTTAATCTGCCAACTATAGTGTTGTTGGTGTCCAATTCAAAACCGTCTGCGGCTGGTGATACCGTAACGGCCGATCCCGGAGCCCACGGTTGAGTGGTCCAGAACAAGAACTCCCTGACGGCGTTGGCCCAGTTCAGGGTCTCTTTGAGTTCATTAGAGAACTTGTTGAACCTGAAGCCTTGATCCTCCAACCAGTGTCCGTAGCCGAACAGGAAGTCCGCCACGTCCTGTATGGTGTCGAACACGTGACCGTATGGTATTGTCTGTGTGGTCTCTTGATATGAATTATATTGTTTGACGATAACAGATCCCTGCACTGAAACTGGGTTGGCAGTTGTGGTCTTGACAGGGTAGTTGAAGTTGAAGTAAGGATTAGTTGTAGAATAGCCAAGGACTTTGTAACCGCCTAAAAGAGTCGATCCATCCTGGCTAACGTCAGTGTTTTTTTCTATCAGCACACCAGAATACCGGAAACTCTCCACAGGATTTGACGTCCTGAAAAGAATCTTGTAGTTCTCGTCTGGTATAAATTTTGAACCAGAGGTCGACCCAGGTGATACTGAATCTGTTAGTATTTTGATATTTTCCTTGTCAGTGAATCCACCCAGTTTGTAGGACATCTGAATCGAGAGCTTCTTCATCTTATCATAGTATAATGTTTTAGGATCCAAATTCTGTGAGATTAGATAGTTTACAACAAATGGTTGATACCCTGCGGTCTGATACCTAGATACCACACCTGTGTTATTATTGGTCTCAGTCTCGAGGTGATACCTGGCGGTGGCCAGTGTTTTCCTGATGCCGGTTAGTGTGGAAATCTGATTGCCCGCGGTGTTTGTTGTCAGACGTGATACATCGAAAAAATTAGAAAAGAATTTAGCAGGTTTAGTCAGTGCCAACGTCTTCATAACAGTATATGGATAAGCACTTGATCTACGCCATGCAGTCTCGGCCGGTGCTTGATCCCCAAATTTCCAACCGGACTGTCTTCCCGCTATGTGAAACTTGTCTATTAGTTTGGCGGCAATGGGATCTAATAAATTTCCCGATGAATCGACTGGCAAGTAGTCCCTGATACTAGGTTTACCGTATCTGCCCGGCGTGGTTGCTATCTTGTTCCATAGCACATCGTTTCCGGATGTGTATGGTGCGGAACCATAAGTGTTGTCCCAGTCAGTTGGCTTCTCCGAATGTCCTAGCATTTCCCATGGTCTGGTGTGTGGCGAATCAGTGTCATAAAAATATTTGTAAATAGCTCTCCAATGCCCTGGTAGTTTTTCCCCAGTAAGCCTACTTGTGGATTTTGCGTAATTGTATGTGAACGGCGATCCCTCTGTGAACGTGGTGTTGTTTATGTATTGAACGTTGTTGCGTCCAGCCCACACATAGAAGTCTGGTGACATTATATTGTCTATCTCTCCTAGTGTGTAGTCAGTGGCAGTGAAGGCACTAGGCAGAACGTCATTGATATCTAACAAAGTTCCGTCATACTGTGATTTGATATTGTTATAGATCCTCTTCTCCAATTCTAACACAAGATCGTCTCTCTCGTCACCATAAGCCTTAATGATCGATCCATCATGTCTCCTGATAATAGTGGTGTTTGTTAGATATGTGTCATCTGTAAATATTTCTGGTTTGAATTTAGGATAAATTCCCAACTTGGTAGGTGTCGTTGGCATAAAACTTCCTGTCGTGTCAGCGTAATCCTTGATCACTATCTTGTCGCCCTCGGCGAGTGCGGTCAGCACTGTTATGCTGTCATCTGTGGTGCTGAAACTGTAATCAGTGCCTACCAACAATTGGACGTCATTTAGATAGACATATACAGCCCTGTTGCTGAGAGTAGTAATGTCATGTTGTGAGTCTATAGCGTATTCTGTTTGCGACGATCCCTGCACTATATAACTTCGAGTGGAAACATTCTCTCCCCAACCCACCATATCTTCATAAAAGAACGGGAAGGTGTTATTTCTGCCGCGGACTATACTTGCGATAATCTCATCAACTCTGTCAACGGCAACTCCCTCATAGGCTGTACCAATGGCATGTGTTAAGAAAGAGTTGTACCATTTCTCGTACTCGTGGTTGACATAATCTATCGCAGTCATGGCATTGGTATTTTGATCTATCAAACCAAATACTGCGGGCAGTAACGGGGCTTCGTGTTGATGTATCGTCCCACCCTTCAACCTGGCATCTGGCTTGTCTCGTAAATTAGAAGACCCGGGAATGTTTCCTGTCAGATCCTGATTCTTATCAAAAATATCTCTTACATGTTCAAGCACTTGACCAAACGTGAAAGTGCCCAACTGTTGATTCAAACTGTTTGTGGCTAAATTGTCTGGTATCTCATAAATTCCTTTATCAAAAACTTTCTTGGCACTACTGTAAGTAGCTAACCTTATCTGGTCATTGACCGAGAGCTCTTCCACGAACCTTACATACTTGTTGGTGGTGCCATCCACTAAGGTGTAGTCAGTGCCCTGTGTCATCCTGTTACCGTTCACAGACACAGACACTTCTAGGTCCGTCAGTATGGCTGAATTCTCGTACACGTCAATAGGGAATAGACGTTTCTCTGTGTCATCAATAATACGTGTCCTTATGACACGTTGTCTGCTCTCGTTCGTGCGCTTGATCCAAGCACTGCGTGAGTTGTGCGTCTGCCTGCCGGTGGTGTAGTGCAGGTGTCCCTCTGCCAGGTTCTTGGTCAGGGTCCTCGACCCACTCTTGTAGGTAAACGTGCCCGAAGTGTGGTCTGACTCGAATACTATGTCGCCAACATTGTTAATAGTGTTGTACTTGACCCTGATGCCCAACACAGTGTCCACAGGTGCCGTGTCACTAGTGGCGTACTTGAACACCAAGGCTCCTTGGAATGAACTGTTAGGATAGATTACATCATCATTGAAAGGCGTGTGATCGTTGTCCCACATGCCAAACAACGGCTGTTGGTTAACTCCTGTCTTCTGTTGTGCCTCAGTCCATAATTCAGTGACTCCATTGTAGTAGAACGTCTTGCCCTGATTCTCTGTTCCAAACTCTATGAACACGCTGTCCTTGTCCGCCGGTGTGGCGTCCGTGGCCTCTGTTAGTGCTATCTTCCGCGTGGAGTCTCCTGCTGTCACGAAACTGACGTCGTAGATCTTGTTGCGAACTATGGGGTCTGTGTCAGCGGCGAATATCACCCGCATGCCGTCCGCTAGTGCTATCCCGTCTATGATGTAGCCTCCTGTGTTGACCACGGTGCTAAATGCGTCCGTGGTGAAGGTGTCATACAGAGTGACCGATCTCTTGGCCACTGTGCCATGGTTAAACAAGGCCAGTCCTGAATCGAATTCTATTATGGGTCTCTTGGCCCGGTCATCCTCGTTGAGCACCGGTGTGAATCCCCCGATCCTCGCCGTCTCCTCTATTACACTCCTGTGGAACCATCTGTTGTACCTCGACCAGGCGTTCTGGTCTCGGCTGTCACGTTTGATGGTTATGTAGTCCTTGACATCTGGCGTGTAGTAGGCCAGAGCGTATGGCCGTGTGTCATAGGCTACCGAGTCGTAGAGAATGGTGGTCTCCGTGGCGTAACTGGCGGGTGTGATGAGGTCATCCACGTCTGTGAGTGTGATCGCATCTCCCACTCCCTCCACGTAGTATTCCTTGCCCTGGTAGGCAGTGGGCACCAGACTGCTGGTGAATTTCACCTTCATGCCATTAGACAATGACAGTGTCCTTAGACTGTAGTTCTTGACTCCTATGATGTCATCCTCTGGGTTTATGGCTGTTGTGGCAGTGGCGTCCTTGATCTGTAATATGCCGTACATGGCGTCATGGTTGCCACACTGATAGTACAGTGTGTTTGGAGCACCTGTGGTAGGCACAGTAAATGTGACCACACCCTCGTCAGCACCGTTGTTCGTGACACCTGTGTTGAATATGGTAGACGTTGATCCATCTGAAGAAACCTTGCTTTTGTAAGGCTCGGTCATTATCCAGAAAGGATGCCCCTCAGCGTCTACATTGAATCTGTATGTGTTACCCCTGTACAGTGTCAAAATAGGATTGTTTTCGTTCTCCCGGTGTCTGAATTCGTATGCCGCCTGACCTACATTAGTAACCTTGTAGTCGGTCACCACGTTCGGGCCAACGGAATCAATCTCAATAGCACCCGGTCCCTCGGGTATCCAGTAGTACTCCCTGTAGTTGACCAGTTTGTCATAGTCTATGGCCGGGTTCCAACTGTAAACGGTCTCCTTGTTGAGCCTGTCATGATTATCTGTTTTTCCTCCCAGATATTTGATCTGGTTGATGTAATCATCATACGTGCCCGTGAACTTTACCTGGTCCTCTGGGTTGACCGATGTCGTGTCTCTGTCTGTGTAGGTAACCGTGGGTTCCAATTGATATGCGAACCTGTCCCTGCTGGTAGCATTTATGTATCTGTCATTGACACTCCTGGTATAAGCGTCCTGCCTTCCTATAAATCCATCCAGTCTCTCTAGTTTGCCTTTCTGTACCAGTGGGTCGAGTGTGCTGGCGAGGAAGCGCTGGTTGGTGTCAGTCCTGTAGAACGCTGGTAGGTGTTGTACCGTCCTACGGTATTCGTTGTCACCCTGCTGGACGACTTCGTTGTTGGTCAGTGCGTTGATCGGATCGTCGGCCATTAGTATCCTGCCCCACTACTGCCGGTGCTTGAACCGGAACCTGTTGTAGTAGAGCCTGATACC
>Ga0222719_10003345_pt1 | contig 14298 bp, 27 predicted proteins | sample C33_34DmetaG_FD_165039 | JGI IMG/M metagenome (GOLD analysis project Ga0222719, IMG submission 165039) | Estuarine water microbial communities from San Francisco Bay, California, United States - C33_34D | ecosystem: Environmental > Aquatic > Marine > Unclassified | place: USA: California...
TGCTTTATGCTTCTTAGCAAATTCTTTAGAAGGAAGTTCTACAGGTGGTGCCCATTTCATTGTATTATCGTTTGCGGCGTAATACGGAATGCCTTTGATGTCTGTAGGTTCCCAAAGTGATAATCGAACGTCAATTACATGAGCGTCCATATATTCACCAATTTGGTGTACAATGTCCGATTTACCAATACCTGGAGGTCCCCAAATAAAGATAGGACGTTGTTTCTTAATTGCATGTTTAATGCTGTTTTTAGCCTTGTTAGGGCTTAGTGTGCGAATTGCTACGTTTTCCATTTGTAACTCCTTGTGTTCCTCAGTGCCTTATTATGTATATAATATAGCACCAACTAGCCTAAGAGTCAACCACTAATTTGCCAAAACTTCAATAAATTTTTCTTCTCTGTCCAAAAACTTGTAGTCAATATGTGTTGGATTCATTGGTTCTATGTGTTCGAACACAGTCTTAGGATCAAAATCACTGCAACTATACACATCTAACTGCATAAGAGCAGGAGAACTTTCGTCCCATATGTGCATTGCTATATGGCTTGTTTCTATGATTGCAAACGCTGTGATACCCCTATTTCCTACCATTTTGCAATAACTTGCTGTAGGTCCGTACATAGGTTTCATTTTGATCTTTTTAATTAGAGAGCGTAGAAATTTGATGGCTTTGTTCTTGTTGACTATGGGCTTGTCAACTTCTGCCCGGACCACCAAATGTTTATGAGCTAACATATGGGTTTATTTAGTAATATTGGTGTATTATTTTTGTCGATTCATGGCTTTTATTAAACCATATTTTCTTACATCACCTGAAAATAAGTGCAGTTCCATTGCTTTCTTTTCATTGGTTACTATAATACCTTGGCGATCAAGATAGTAAGGACAGTCTATAAATTGGTCCATCCATATAACTACATTAGTTGTAAATTCAAAGTCTGCTGGATAAGGAACTTGATAGGTTTGAAGATCAAGTTCATTTTTTATAAAATCATAGCCTGTTTCTGTAAGACGTAATCCGCCTGTTTCTTTTGATCTAGTGTTCTGCCACCATAATGGCATTACTTCTTTTATGCTTGCTTCGTTTATAGATTTGCCAGCATTTTTTAGAAAGATTTTTGTGTAGGTTTCTTTCCAGTTCATTCTTGATCAATATCTACTGTTTCGCCTGAACTAAGTTTTACCACTGTAAAACTATTACTGTTGAACATATCATTTAATTTTTTTGCTAGATTGATTGCATGTCCTGGATTTGAAAAAGAAACTTTTTTGTATTTAGGACCTGGATAATTTGTTAAACTATTAGCAGACTTGAGATTAAATGGTTTATTATTATAAAATACTGCCCATATTGCATCAGCATTTAAAATTTGCTCACTTTTATAGGTCTTTTTGTCTATATGTTCTAAAAGTATTGTAGGTTTTGGTCTACTCATTATGCGTATTTCCTAAGTTATATACGCATATATTTATCCTTATTTACCAGGTATTGCCGCCATCCAAACGTACTTCTATAGCTTCTTCTTGTGGATTTTGAGCAAGAAGTTTTTCTAAATCACCATTTAATCTAGACATTACAATACCTAGTGTAAATGCTAAATTTTTGGCTTGCGAGATTTCAAGTTTTACTTCTTTTGCTCTACTTGCATCAGCACTTTTTACTTGTTTTATAAACTGTTGTATAGGAACTGTATTTAAAGGATCATTTTGCATTTGCTGAACTCAGTTGCGTTCTCATTTCTAAAGATGTATGAAATGGACCTTTAAAAGGATATCTATCAAGCGTTATTGATTTAGGACAGAAACTTTTTACCCAGCCTTTGTCAAAACGAATAATATAATATCCTGCACAATAAAGACTTTTGCTTTTATTGCTTTTTGTAAACAATGGTAGTTTTTTGGATACATCATATAAAGGGTTAAATGGTTTACAACTTGTAGGAAATCCATGCACTTCGTTTAAAGAAATTTCTGTAATTTCTAATTTATCCCAACTAACTTTACCTAGGTCTTTTTCTAATTGTTTTGTATTTTTGACAAATCTTGTACCATTAATATCACTTAACATGTACCGGTCATCGTTCCATGAAAGTGTAGCAACTTTAGAACCGTTGCTTTCTAATATCCAAAATTTTCCATCTACTATTTCTTTTGCTTTTAACGTCATACACTATACCTCGCTTGTAATGGCTCAGCATATAACTGAGCGTTTTCACTCACACGTTGTAAATCCCATGTAGCACAGAATTTCATTAAACGTAATCCAACCTGTGAAATTTGTTTAGGCTTATCTATTGCTTCTTCAATTACGTCATTAATAATACTACGAATGTTACCTGGTTGTGCAGTCAAATCACAAAGGATAACATTGCGATTGTAATCATCTAGTACTCGATGTTCTACACCTTCGTGATCTACCCAACGCTGTAACATAAGATTATTCCAATTATATCCTTTGCTGTTTTTATCGGAAAATGCTTCTTGTAAGCCTACTTTGTTTCTAGTGCCTTTCTTACGCACACCAGGATATGCACTGAACACATTGTCGCTAGTGTCGCCACGCATACACTTTTCAAACAACTGCCATTCTGGATTAGGCGCAGGCTTAGGCTCGCCTGTTTTCTTATCAATTACTACCTTGCCTTTGTCTGTAAAATATCCTTCGTGTGTAATTACTGTATTTGTTACACCATTATATTGTTTAACATTAGGTGCAACCAACTGTGCAAAATCACCGTCAGTACTAATAATTACATGTTTATCATTAGGATGATTTTGTACCCAACCTGCAATCAAGTCATCTGCTTCTAGTTGCTGATGATGCAATACAGTGCAATTAGTTTTGTCTGTAACAAACTCTTTAAAATGATCAAACGCTTCCCAGAACAATTTGTCTTCTTCTGCCTGTGAAGCAGTCATGGCATCGCGAGTTTCTTGCCTGTTTCGTTTGTAAGGCTCATAGTAGTCCTTGCGCCAACTACGTCCTTCTAAACAAAACACGACATGGCTACCATTAAAGTCTTGCCATGCTTTCTTGATGCTGTTAAGTGTAATATGAAAGGCCATGCCAAGTTTTGTATCAGCATCGCCTCTGATTACGTGTCTTGCACGAAAGAATGTATTCGCAGTGTCTACTAGTATATAGGTCATTAACTTACCTCTGATTTATCCTTGTCTATAGGTTTAACATTAATATAACCCATTTCACGCTGTGTGTCAAGTCCGTCTTCTTCCAAAATCTGCATTGCAATAGTACGGAACCATCCATTTACAATTTCTTCATTAGTTTCGCCTGTATATCCTGCGTCTAATAGTTGCTCGATAAACTCATTATTCCAATCTAGTTCAAAAAAACCGTTTTTGATGTTGTCTGGATTTACTTGTGTATCTAATACGCCTACCCAAGGTTTACCGGCTTTTGTAGATTCTTCTTTTTCACGCTGAAGAATTGCTCTACGTTCTTCCTCCGTAGTTTTAGGTTTTTCTGTAATTTTAGGTTGTACACCTAATACTTTTTTAAGTTTATCCCAGTTCATAGTCCTGCCTCTCTTGCACGTTGTTCGGGTGTTTCAATGTGTGCTTGCATTGCCCGTTTGTGTTGATCATTAATAAATTCTTCTGGATCAAACATATTCTCAAGTCCCCCACGCATTTCCGAATAGAGATATGTGGAGTCTTGGTGTGAAGCGCCAACCTCGCTCCATACATGCTTCGGCGACTTCTTTAACATTGAGATTATACTCTTCCGAACGTCCGCCCAACGGCATAAGATATACCGGACATTGTACCCCGGCACTTCTGTAAGCGTCCACAGCTCTTGTAACTTCTTCAAAGTCATCTTGAGTAGCGACAACAAACTTAAGGTAAATGTCACTACCGTCAACAAGGCTATACTCTTTAGCAACATTAGGGAGTATAGCAGTTTCCCAAGGTTCTCCTGAAACACTAAGTTTTGGGGAACAACTCCAAGTGACCTCAAATCGGTCTTGATCTGTGAGATAGTTGAAGAAATCATCGTGTAAGGTTTGTGTAGTATTTGTTTCAAATGTAACATTCTTTAGGTCCTGCATACGTGGATGTTCGAACAAATCAATGTAGAGCTTTTGCCACGCTAACAAAGGCTCGCCACCTGTCATGATCAAATGAATGTCTTGACCATTGTCCTGTGTCCACTTACCATTAGGCGTAAGTGATAGTAAATGTTCAACCACTTCATCTACTTCTGCAAGTTTATTGAAGTGCTTAAACTCTGGATAGATACTTGCATATGTATCACAACCTGTGTGAATGATAGGCAAATCCTCAAACTTTTCAGTGCTTTCGTGTACACCAGCGTCAATCAATGCTTTTACTTCTGCATTGTGTTTTTTTCCTGCTTTATGTTGTTCCCAACGATCACGTTTTTCATCTGTACCAAAGTTCATGCAACGAAAGTTACAACCGAATGTGCGTAGGAACACACTTGGTACTCCTACAAACTTACCTTCACCTTGTACACTATAAAATGCTTCTGAATACCTTAGTTTCATAGTGGCAACCTTCCTGTATACAGATCAGTACATAAACTTATCATACCCATAGCAAATACTACTATTATGAATACCTGTGCCATTCTACATGCAATATAATCCATCATCTTGGTGCAAACTCCTGTTGTAGTTTAATATTATCCATGAACTCTTTTTTAGTGCCTGGATCATCATTAAATGCACCTTTTAGCACAGTAGTTTGTGTAAGTGAACTATGAGCTCTAATACCTCTATTTTCACAACAACCATGTGTTGCTTGGATGTACACACCTACGTTTTTACTGCCAGTTGCTTTCATAATTTCACGTGCAATATCATTGTTTAGTTCTTCTTGCAGTGTGCCACGTTTTGCACACCATTGTGCAATACGTGTGTATTTAGAAAGTCCAATTAGTTTTTCTGCGGCAATAATACCAATATATGCGACACCTGTAACAGGCTGATGATGATGCGAACATACACTTTTAAGTTCACTTCGTACAACTAACATACCTTCATAACCATCATCTACATGATTAGGAAATGCAGTTGCGTTAGGCATAGGATCATAACGTCCTGCCATTAGTTCATTTACATACATTTTAGCAAGACGTCTACCGGTGTCTTGACTGTTAGGATCATTATGTCTGTCAATTATAAGACTGTCAAGAACACTTTCGAACTTGCCTGTAAGTTCGTCAATAAGTTCTTCTTTGTCGCCTTTTTGCAAGACTTCTGAAATATTGTCACCCGCCCAATAGCGGATACCTGCATCTTGTAGGCGGGCTTTAATTTGTTCACTTTTGCTCAATTTGTTTCTCCGAGTTATAGACGAGGATGTCTCTCATCATTATGTCTTATTATATGATATATTTAGGTTTTTGTCAAGCATTATATTAGAAATACTTGTCAAGAACTTCCAATTGATCATGATATTCTGCAATAACTTTAAGTTCTTTTTCAATTGCGTCCAAAATATCTGGATGCTCTCCAACTCCTGCTGAATTCTTAAGATATACTTCTACGTTCATTGCGTGTTTGGCAATGTGTCCGCGAGCATGTTCTTTAATTGCTTCGATCATATTGTCTCTGTTATATTCTTTAGCCATTTGTTTCTCCTTTTCTGTAGTTACCCTTTTCAGGTATTACATGACGCACACCGCCACGTGGATCTTCCATATCGCCTTTGCGTCTTGGAATAAGATGAACATGCGGATACATCACTGTTTGTCCTGCACTTTCACCAATGTTTTGTCCAATGTTATAAGCATCACAGTAGCCTTTCTGGATCCAGTCATAACCCCAACCATATGCAGCTTTGTAACATTTTTCAAGTTTTTCCCATGTTTCTTCTTTGGGTACAAAAAGTACATGTCCTTCTGTAACAGGAAACCCATCTTTAAACACAGTATAATCTCTTGTATCTACAAGAACATCTGTCCAAGGTACTTCGTTATACTGCATAAAATTCTTCCTCAACGTATCTTTTTAGTTCATGATCGCCTATGTTTTCAGGAACTCTTTTCTTATAAAACAGTTCATAACTATCACTACCATATTTGCCAATACCATATAATTGTGTAGCATCTTCACCGTCCCAAGTTAGATAATCTTTGCTCATCTGACGCAAACGTTTTTCTCGAACGTTTACCATTCCCAAAGGTTGAATAATCATTTTAATAGTTTCTGGCAATGTATTTAGGTAATGCACTGGCGTAGGACAGATACCAAACAGTTTAGGTAGTACATTTTTTACCTGCTTGCGGCTTGTTTGATTAAGACATATAACCCCAACCATGTGTTGCCAACTATTATCTACCTGTTGTTGTACCATTAGGTCGTCACGCATCTTCTTTATCCTTAATATGATTGTAATCTAAATACTGTGAGCACCACTCATAAAAATGTTTATCTGTATCAGGGTAGCATTCAGCAAACACAGGATCATCTTTACGCATTTGTTTGTAATCTTTACGTGCTTGGGTTTCAGTAATTTTAGTATTCACCAACATTCTCCCATGGGTAAACTAACCATACATCTTCTTCTACTTTGTTTACTTCATCGCAAGAATATGTTACACCATCAAACTCTGAACTTAGATTTTCTGTAAGAACAGAAAAACGAACATTGTTGCCCCATACATGGTCCCATGCTTCGTGTCCTGGCAAACAACCTGCTTGCCAATCTTCTTTAATCCAATTGAATGTAGCACCTGTATCATTAATGTCGTCTACAATAAGAATATTTTTTCCTTGTCCGCCTGAATCTTGATTAGGATAACCAAAGGCATCTTCAGCCATCCAACAGTTGCTTTCTTGATGACTTTCACCATCTCGCAGTGCTACCTTAAGTGCTTCACAACGGATGCCGGTCATATTTGAAATAATAGTAGCAGGAACATTGCCGCCACGTGTAATACCTACAATATAATCAGGACGCCAACCGTCTTTGTACATTTGATTGACAATACTAACGCACATGCTTTCCACGTCTTGCCAACTGTAGTATTTCTTTTTAATCATTTTTTGCACCTCTTGCTAAGTATTCTTCATTGTGGATCCAACGGTAACCAGCTTCGTGGATTTTCTTAACATCTTTAACTTGAACAAATCTCATAAAGCCCCATTCTTTAACTTTGCGTCCCATAAAGAACAAACTCCAACAAGGAATTTCATTACCATCTGCATCTTTAGCAAGTTCTAACCAATGTAGATCATCTGCAGAACGCATACGGAAGTGTCCAGGACCTCTCCATACTCTTGTGCTTCCTACTACTGCACCTTCTTTACTAAAAATAGGAATGTGTTCCCAATACCCACCTTTGATTATAAATGTAGCATACCCCCATGGATGATCATGTAGTGTAGGTTCATCGCTAACAAGAACTTTGTGTAGTGTAATATTAAAAGGAAAGCGTTTGCGTTCTTTTAAAAATAGATAATAACGGATAAGGTAAGGTACCTTTCCGTCTCTGTCTGTAATAACTCGACGCCTGCCGAGCTTGTCCATAATCTTAGAAAGGAATGTCATCTTCATTGTTAGCCTCATAGTCATCCTTGATTAAATTATACATCTGCTTGAATTTTTCAAACTCTTTTTGAAACGCAGGATATTGTTCACACATACCTTTGATCTTACTCATGCTTGGCATAGTGTCTATCCATTCTTCAAAGGAAGTGTTAATTGTAAATGTATCGTCACTCATACTATAATCACCAGTGTCTGCTAAACTTGTATTAATTGTAATAGTATTAGAACCACTGTATATGTAATCGTCTCCAGTAAAATTACTTACATCTACTGAGAATGTTCCATCATTAAGTCCTAAGTCCAATTCCATTTGTTCTGCATCTTTGTCATTTGACATCTTTTAGTACCTCATATAATGCTTGACCTGAGAAAAACTCTTTGCTAAGTTTGTTTACCTGTTTGTGTATGCTTGGCAAATAATCTTCATAATTGTCCATATAGTCAACTATTTTTTTCATTAGTTCACCTCTGTATTTTGTGTATGCATGATAATCTTCAGTCCATGCACTTGGATATTTAAATTCAGGTAGTGCCATTTCAGTGTAACTTAAACGATCTGGAACCATAGGAATAGCATCTACAAGTGCGCCTTCATACCAACTAATACCTAGTGTTTCTTGTAGGTTGGCACTGAACATAAGTTTTGCTTCTCCTAGCAAGTTATGATATTCGTTTTTAGTAAGTTGACGTTCTTGGCATACCACAAATTCATACTGTGGAAGATGTGTGCGTAAGTCACGGAAAATATCAACCTGTTTTTCTGGAGCAATACGATGTGGAAAGAGTATGATATCTTTCTTGTCCATGCCTTTGTAACTGTCTAGACTATTACGTAGATACTCCATAGGCCAGCCAACTTTGTGAATATTTGTATGATATTGAACATATCCATTAGGTGTATAACTAAATGCTTCTTTAAAAATATCTATGTGGAAGTCACTTGCAAAAAAGTTGTCATCATAACATTCGAACATACTTTTCTCAGCATATCTTACCCAAGGCTTGTCACCTATTAGTCTGCCCAAGAAATCATGTGGGTCATAACTACCAGCATGCCAGAGGCCACCAATGCGAATGTTAACACCCAATAGCTCTGCCATGTAGCGTAGTTGTATAACTGTAGGATTCCAGGCATCGGTGTACAAAAAATAATCACCATCTTTGACCTGACCATTGCAGAACATTTCTCCTATCTGTTCTAGTTGTTTGCTCTTGTATACATTGGTCCCACCAAAATTTAGAAACGCTCCAGGAGTAGTAGCCTGAGGAGTTTCTCCACCGCTGATAACAACGACTTCTTTATTTGTAGCATGTCGCAGTTGCTTTGGAAGATATTCCTTCCATTGCTTAGTATACCTTGTATCAACTGCTTCTATGTCTACAATGTAAATAGTCATTAAAATCTACTCTTACGCTTTTTCTTGTTCTTATATCTCTGAAAAGCTAGATAACCTTCCCATACGTTATCACCTTTTTTATAAAGGCTTTTTTCATCAAAAGGCTTTGCTTCGTAACGGCAATAGTCTTTAAACTTCTCCAAATCGTCAAATACCTTGTTGTATGCTTCACGATCGAATTCGGTAGTCATTGTATTAGCTTCCTTATACATTTTTAGGATTAGGGTAAAAAATCGAACAGCCATTTTCGCCATCTTCGGCAACATCAATTTCTACAAAGCGGCCGGGATACTTTGCAGAAATCTTTGTATACAATTCGTCAGCGATCATCTCGCACGATTTGTAATCTAAAAGGAGCACTTCAGAGTCGGTTGCGCTCTGTTCTTCACTTCCTTGAGTATTGTTTCCTGTATCGGCTCCTGAGTAGAGTCTTTCGAGCCATCTTTTGAATTGGATGAACTCGATATCTCTATCGTCGTGGAACACTTCGATGCGCACCCTGAAATGGAAAATATGACGATGAGGATAACCAAGAAACGAAACATCGTCCCAATCACCTGTCGCCAATTTCGGATCATCTAATGCTGCTGGATACTTATGTATCCCCTCCTTTTTAAAGGTCACCCATATAGATCTATTTACCTTGTTTTTCATATAATTTGCTTTATCTTCTTCACGCATCATACGCACCATACCTTCGTAATATCTTTCCTGTGACATTGTTTGTAGTATACTTTCATTCTATTGGTTTGTCAAGGCCATATTTGCTCCAATCTGTGAACTTTTCTCTGTCCATTAGATCATGTAGGCTATGACACCAAACTCCTGGATTTGTTGCCTTAAAATCTATGTCGTCAATTTTGACCATAGTATTATAATTCCAAAGTTTCGTGTAAGGCAATGGAACACGAATTTGTGGAATAAAGTTATCATAGTCGCAAAGAGCTCCATCATGTAAATCAACACAAGCACTCAAAGGAATATCAAGTGTACACAAATATCCTTGACCTAGATAATGCATTATCATTGATTCCCATTCACGATAAAAATCATATTTGCTATTTGGATCTTTTTCAGGATCAAAACTGTGATTTGCTCCAAAGAAAATATGTTTAATATTTGTATCTTGTAAATGTTTATCAATAACAGAAGGAGAAGCAAGTCCTACTATAAACAGTGTTTCCATTCCGTAAGCAGGAGTTTTTTCAACTTCCACGCCTGTGAAGAAAGTAACATTACTTTCTATACCTGTTTCATAATCACGCTTCATACTGTGCCTCTAAACTTACCATTTCTAATTTTAAAGTATGTACTTGATCTTTTAACTTAAATTTTTCAATCTTAAGTTCTTTAAGTTTACTATCTTCTGCGAATTTGTCAAACTCTTTTTGTATCTTTTCGTCTAAGTATCTATGTTTTCTTTCTAAAGATTCAATACGACTTTTTAATTTGTCTATTGCTGATTGATAGTTGCTCATTATACCTCCTCGAATAAATTTGCAAACTGTGTGCTTGCGTTTACTGTTTTCTTTCCTGTTGCTCCTCTAGTGCCAATAATTGACATCCAGAATCTTGAAAACTCTTCGATTACAGCGTTTGCTTCGTCTCTGCTGTCTGTTGCGAATATTGCTTCAACAACATCTCTAAAAAATAACCTGTCAAAGGACTCGTCCACAAGCATCGCCGGATAAGTTCCGTTGTCGTATTGTCTGTTACCTTCTTGTACTGCATCTATATGACTCCAAACATTGTGTGCCATCTGTATGGCGTATGAAAAACTATCCCATGAAGTTTTACCTTCTTTGCCTATTTTATTTAGATCACCTGGACCATAGATACATACATCTTTGGCTTGTAATCCTGTAGTGATAGGCGAATCTTTGAAACTACCATGTTTGCCTTCTCTTACAAAAGCCTGTCCAAACGGGGTTGTGTCTGTTGATAATGCCTTGTCATCGATACTTGGAACCATTCGATACACCCACTTAGTTCTGTCTTGAGTTTCAAGTTCACAATAGATCTGTCCATTAGCGGTTGCGAGGAAAGGCGAAGCACAATCAAATGTGATAGTAAAGTTTTCATTGTGATATTTCCTTACGGCACGTTGTATATCTGTTAGTAGAGTAGCCCATTCAAGTTTTGAAGTACCTAAGAAGTGCATAAAGTCATGTATGCCTTTTTCGAGCAATCCATCAAAACGCAGTGCTACTAACCTTTTTAGCACAAGATGAACATCACACATATTTTGTCCACCCATTGACCAACCATTAAAGTGTGTGTCGGGATATTTCTTAGGATCGCAGTAATCCTTCATCTGCTGATACCAATCTTCTGCGTCAGCATGATTTTCTCCTTGGAGAACATTAAGGAATTTACAAGCACCACTGCGATTTTTCATAAAATAATCGTTGTTGATACGTGTAGCATTAACAGCATCTTGATAATTGTTGATACCTGTTGCTTTCTGCCCAGCAGGTGAACGTGATACCCAAGCAGGAATATCAAGTATCATCCCATAGTCCATATAAGCGTCCATCCAACTTAAAACTTGTGTGCGTTTTTTCATTGCTTTAGGACAGTTAGGATCTTTCCAATCTCCTTCCCAAACACCTTTACCAATCTGGAATCCACCTGAGTCACCTAACAACCATGAAGTTTCTCGATTTCTGTCTCGAATCATGTCTTCTTTGGCACTGTCTTTGTTTATGTCAAGCTCAGCATGTCCTGCTGAATATAGACTCCATTGGTATTGAAATAGGCTTTTGTCTCTGTTGAGCCAATTACCACTTTCAACACCGTTGGTCCAATGTTTAGGAACACGATTGTAATCAACGTATTCTTCTCTGCGTTGCTTGCCTACAAATGTTGCATAAAAGCCACTTAGTGCGGGCAAGAATATCGCATAATCTTTTTGTGATGCTGTTAGATCACTGTTCATACTATTTGCTCTGTGCTGGAAGGATATAATTGTATTCAGCCATACCTGAATCTACTGTAATTTGCATTGCACCTTGATCCGAAATGCTCATTTTAATATCACCATCAAGACTTAGAATAGCCTGTGTTTGTGCCACTGGCCAAGCCCATGTGTGTTTAAGCGAACCTTCAATGCCTGCTTCGAATACAAACGAACCTGCGTGTGTGCTTGCATCACCGAAACTAAACACAAGATCACCATTTTCAGTTTTTACATTAAATGTAGGCTCTTCTGAGTGCGCCGCACTCTGTAGTTTCATACGACCAATTGCGGCCACGCTTGGCGAAAATGAAACGTCCCAACTTGCGCCTTTGAATTTTACGCTTTTTAGTTTTTCTTCAATAATCTGTTTGTTCATAAAGCGATAGTCATTTTGGAAATCACCTGTTGCGTTTTCAAAGTGAATGTGTGTTGGAATATTTTCACCATTACGTTCTTGATTGACAACATCAATTTTTGCATCCTTTTGATATTCTGGATTTTTCAAATGCAGTGCCAACTTGTCTAAGTTAGGCATACCAAATGTACCATCTGCAACTTTTGATTGTGTGGTTGCTGTTAAAATTACAGAGCGATCCTCTGCCATTGATTCAATTGTTGTAGTGTCTTCGCCAGTGACTTTAACAAGGCTGAGAAAGCCCAGTGCATGTGTGTGTGCGACTACGTCTTGTAAGATATCTTTCATTCGTGTTCTCCTATAGTTAAGTTTATTATATTGTCTTGCTTGGGTTTTGTCAAGTATTTTTCAATACTATATTTAGGTTTGAAGCCTAAAAACTTTAATTTTTCCATGTTTGCACATGTCCATTCACGCTCATGTGGGGTATTTAGACGAATGGGCAAGCCTGGTGCAAAATCACGGACTCTAAATGGAACTCCTGTGCCTATATCTACAGTGTCAGTGTACTTACTGTGCATGAGAAGTTCTATCGCATCGCATAAATCTTCTATGTGTATAAAATCTCGATAATGATTTGTAACATATTCAAGTTCACTGTTAAAGAATTTAGCTAAGAACATGTTTGATCTAGGATTATCACTATACACTGTATGGAATCTCATTCCTAAGGTATTAGGATAGCATGCCGCTGCTTCTTCCATGATATATTTGCTTGCCGCATAAGGATTCAGATGCGGTTCATATGCACTACTTGAACTTGCATAAAGTATTCTTGTGTTAGGATAGCGTTCAAATAATCGTTTGCTTACTTCTACATTGTTACGCCAGTAGCCTGCTGGGTCTTTGACGCTTTCTCTTACACCGCTTTTTCCTGCTAGGTGTATAATTAAATCAAATTCTTCTTTCAGTTCGCAATCTAATAAGTCTTGACTGTTGATGATACCATCTCTATCCCAGCCATCCTGTAGATCAAAACCTACTATGCTATGATTTTTTTTCAGCCTTTCTAAAAGATGACTTCCTATAAAGCCTCTATGTCCTGTGAGCATTATGTGCATTATTCTTTCCTCACACTGTTGTTGTAATTAATAGCTTCTTCGAGCAATGTAAATCTTCTACCAGAACCTTGTGCAGAACGAACAGTTGCTATAACATCTTTTGGGAAACAGTGTCCACCAAAACCACGTTGTTCTGTGACACCTGTGTGGCTAAATCCTATTCTTTCATCTGACGCAACAGCATTTGCCACTGCTTTGTAATCTAAGTTTTGATCTTCACAATAGTCATAGATTTGATTAAAGAAACTAACTTTTAGTGCTAGGAAACTATTGCGTAGTGCTTTTGCCGCTACAAGAGTTTCTGGATCTTCTATATGAATATTAATTTTGCCCATAGCACCTAAATATATGTCACTCCAAAATGCTGTACAATTACCACCTATCCACATGTCTTTAGCAAATGCATCTTTTTCCCAAGTTGCTTGACGCAGAAACTCGGGCGAGAAACAAATCTGTTTGTTAGGAAATTGACTTTTAATTTCTTTCCAACCTTCTACACTAATTGTGCTTTTAATTAGAATAGGTACATCAGGTGTTTGGTTAAGCACATCAATAACATTACTATAGTCACATTCACCATACTGCTTAGGAGGAGTAGCAACACTTATAATGACAGCATCAACATTCAACCATTCACTTTCATAGCCTTTGTATGGATCATGTATTTCCACATCATGATAACCTTTGAGAACTAATTCTTGTGCTTTACCTACAAAGCCATATCCTGCTATAAGTATTTTCATTTATCTTCCTTTTTGCCTAAAATTTTTAACAATTTTTTTTGTTCTCTTTTTTTGACAAATTCTTCTTCACCTTCGTATGAACTGCATTTTTCTAAAGCATCTTCACAGTGCCAAAGTATGCGATATAAATCTTGTTTACAACCAAAAGTTACAAATCCGTCCATAAGTTTATCATTTGCGG
>Ga0222719_10003346_pt1 | contig 14292 bp, 25 predicted proteins | sample C33_34DmetaG_FD_165039 | JGI IMG/M metagenome (GOLD analysis project Ga0222719, IMG submission 165039) | Estuarine water microbial communities from San Francisco Bay, California, United States - C33_34D | ecosystem: Environmental > Aquatic > Marine > Unclassified | place: USA: California...
CAAAAGATAGAAATATAGAACAAGAAATTGTTTGGACAAGAATAAACGACCTTACTGATTTACTTCAGAAAAGAGATATATTTAAAAAGCACTTAGAAGAAATTCCTAACCGTGCAAAAGATATTCTTGAATCTGATTTAGCAGAATTGTATGAATCACGACAAGATGTTGAGGAACTCTATATGCATTTTAATTTTATGGAGGAAGAGTTCAAAATAGCTATGAAAGAGATTGACAACAAAATTATCCATGCTGAACATTCACTAACAAACGCTGTTGGTAAATTTATGGCTACAGAGAGAAATCTTTTAGACATAGTGAGAGAAACTTACATCCCAGATGATGAGGCACCGTTCTAATCTAAGATAAGCAAAAGGGGGCCATTACAAAACGCCCCCTTAATGCTCCGTACGTATAATTCATTATATCAACCTCTTCCTAACTCAAAGGAAAAAAAATTTTTTATTTTAACCCTATTTTTGTCTTTTCGTTCCCACCAGGCCCTTATAATGCTTTATAAGAAGAAAAATCTGTCTTACATAGTTTTTATACTATGACTTCGGATTATGTTCTTATAATAAACACGAGGAGGAAAGAAATGACTGAAGACGAAAAAGTAACTGCTACTTTTATCAATACAAGAACTATTGATAAATATATAGACGAGACAATACAAGCTTGGGGTACTGCCCGAAAAGCTAGTATCAATAATTTAGTTGATAATTATGGATATTACTACGAAGGTGGAGAAGATGCGGAATATACTTCTCTAGACCATTTGTATGAAATAGTTGGTGGTAAAGAAGATGTATTAAAATTATTCATGAAAGAACTTAATGGTGTTCAAGATAGAATTCACCATGCTTTAGAAATGATGAAAACTAATGTCTAAAGTGCATAACTGGGAAGACACCAAAAAAATAGAAGCATTAGGTGTAGAAATTTTTAAAGAAGTAGTTAAAGCTAAATCTAAAAATTTTAAGTACTACGACAGTAATGTTGACGAGAATACTGATTTAGAAGGTATTGATGGTTTTCTAGTTAGAGAAAACTATAAAGTTCAACCAGTTCAGTTGAAAGTTGAAACTTATGCCAACTGTTTTATTGAAACTTATCAAAAAAACCATGAGGGAAAGGCCTTTTGGGAAAAAGTTGGTTGGGCCTTAGATGAAAATCTAACTAAAGCTAATAAATATATCTTTTGGATTAATCCTATGGGTATACTTTTTGCACAATCTAAAGCTTTCAAGCCAGAGTTTGAAGCTATTCACAACCTACGAAATGAATTAGGCCTAGTAAAGAAAAAAGGTAACAATCCAGATTATGCTTCGGAAGGTGTACCCGTTTCTTTTAGCAGGATGGATGTGTGGTTTAGAAGTGTCGTGAAACAATTCACTTGGAAAGAGTTAGAAAATGACTTACATGACACAAGTGCTTTAGATGAATTCTTAAACTTAAGAAAAAGAACTACTGATTGGAACCCTATTGACAATCCTTTGAGCTACAAGGCCGAATTATGATAGAACTTCCTTTGACTCAAGAAATGATAGATAGGGCTAGGAAAAGAGATGAAGAGCTTAAACCTCTTAATAACTCTATAAAAGAACAAATGGGTCGTTTTGATGGTTTCTTAGCAGAAGAAGCTTTGGCTTCTTATACAAAATCAAAATTAGTTAGTTCTGAGAGTAGTGATAGATTTCACTTTGACTTGATAATTAAAGATATCAAAGTAGAAGTTAAGGCTCAAAGGCAAAATAATGGCAAAAAACCGTTAAAAACCTATGAATCAACAGTAAGTAGCTTTAGTGAAGGTCAGAAACCAGATAAGTATGCCTTTATAAGTATTATTTATAAACATATTTCATCAAAAGAACCTAGTTCTATTTACTTGAAAGGCTTTTTAGACTATCAAGAATTTCAAGAAATACATCGTTTCATACCAAAGGGAACAAAATCTGGAAATAACAACTATATTTCAAGAGCAGACCAATGGAATGTTTGCAATAAAGAATTGAAGATGTTTGACAACTCTCCTTTTACTAGCTCTTAATAATATCCTATACCTTAATTCCTAAATAATATTTCCTATATACATAGAGAGAGACATCTTATAGTTAATGAGTATAGTTCCTGGGTATAGTTAGTACGACAGCTGTGACGCCAGGTCACGACAGCCCTGTCGCCTGGTTACGTCTGGTTTGTCGTGTACTAGGTAAAAACCACACGTCAGATTTGGCGGGTACACCCCAACATATAGTATACGACAGTTCTGACGCTACTACATATGGTATGTTTGGCCTAGTTTGAGCTTAAAAAACCTCTATTTACTGCTTCTATACTAGTTTCCTAAACCTTTTTTTCTATATGAAACACGTTATGTTGCGTTGAGCCTAGAAACAACCACTCCCCTACTCTATGAAAAGGCCTAAAGCCTCGCTATATATCCTCATAAAACTCCTTATTGACACCTACAACCTAATAGGGGAGAGGAGTAACAAAGTAATAACTATACACAAGGAAGAAAGGTTGTTAATTCCTATGCACAAGTACCTAAGATTGTGAAATTCGAACATATGTTCTATGTTTTTTGAGATAACATGCTATTAATGTGTGGGCGGGCGGACTGGATAAAAACCAGACTTTTTACTTCCCGTCAGAATACTTTACATTCACCTCAACTGGAGCATCTGAGTCTCCAGAGATTTTGATATCGTTCTGTTTTGACCATTTCTGGAAACTTCGTTCCATCCACCAAGCTGCAGCCTGCCACACTCCACGTGTTGCAGCGTTCCTAATTGAACCTAAAAAGATACCCTCAGCTTGCGCTCTAGCTACCTCTATTGAGTCCAAGAACTCAGTGTAGATTGTCTCTTCTCCAGCCTCTCTGTCAGCCTTCGCTTTCTCTACCCAGTTGTAGAACGTTGACTTCGGAACTTTGGCCATTCGAGCAGCATCTTCAACGAAATACCCCGCATGGAGCCATGTACAGATGTTGTCTATTTTGTCTTGATTTAGTCCTGTTGGTCTTGCCATATATCCTTAATTATAACATCTTTAATTGGACGACTTTGTTATGTCATCTAACTCCAAAAATTTATTAAAAAAATTTTCAGAGGGCAGAAAATCAGTAAAAAGAGCTCCGCTCTGCCCGAAAGGTACCCCCCATATCATGTATATCTTGGCAATAAAAAAGGCCCCCGAAGAGGCCTCTTTTACTTTACATTGGAGATACAACAACCGAGTAATCGATGATGTATAACCATATGCTACTAGATGTAGTGGTAAAAGCAACTAACACCACTAAATCTACTACTGCTTCACTATAGTGTTGCATTTCTGCACAAAGGCTAGTCCCAGTTAACTACTAGAACTTCGTCTTCTAAGACTACATTGAATGCATCTTTGAGTATACCTTTACCAATATGGATGCATAGAGCATTTGAACTTGCTTCTTCTATGTTGTAAGTGAGTAGTTCAATTTCTTCTAGTTCCAAAGGACGTTCCTTTCGTAGGTCATTTATGCGTTTGATTTCAAGGATATTTGCATTATTAAGTGCAATATACTTTCTATGTCTTGCAATAGTATTTTCTTTATTCCATTTATCTTTTGTATTCATGTGAATACCTTTCTTCTAACAAAACCCTTTTTGGGTTTTTTTCTCTATATATATATCTAATACATCGACTTTTTTCAATTCTAGGGTTTTAGGTCCGATTTTTATAAAAAATGTGCGCGGTGCATAGGAGGGGCATTTTTATTTTTTTTAGCGATTTTTAAAGGTACCCCACCAGTTTAAAGGTGGGGCATTCTTTAAGTATCTTTAGGCATTCATTAAGTCGGCGAGTGCCTCGCGTGATGTAATGCCTTGAATTATTCCATCGAGGAAGAAATACATCTCCCTAGAAGTTTTTGAATAATATCCAACATCGCGCACGCCGTGGCCTTCATTAACTATTAAATGAAGCTGATAACCTGCGTGGTCTTTATATAATCTATAGGAACCTTTCCCGAATTCGGGAGCGTCCAATTTATAATTTATATATTCAACTTTTTTCTCTAGTTCCTTAATTGTCACTCTATGCATTTATACACTTCCTTTTCAATAACGTCGGTTCAGTATTTCTAAACCATAAAGCCCACGCGTTGGCATGGGCTCAAGCTTTAGATTTTTACTTATTGAATAAGATGGAATCTTCAACGGATTTAATTAACCCTTTGAATTCTCCTTCTTTACAATTTCCGCTACTTTCTAAGTAACTCTTCGCCTTGTCTTCTGTGAAATAATCAACAGTAACATTATCCCGCGTGCTTGTGTCCATGACTACAACCCTCGAAGGTGTTAGCTCAATGTACCATTGCGCGCCGTTGAAGTGGTGGAGCCTTGCGCCCATCTCTTCAAAATATTTTAATGTCTCTATTCCTGCTAAGCTTTTCATAATTTCCTTTTCTGATTTAGATATTTTCTAAACCATAAAGCGCACTCAGTGAATGCGCTCTAGCTTTAGAATGTTAACGCCAATTCCTCGGCGGTTAATGTTTTAGTAGTGACGGGGTGCTTCTTCCCGTCTGTTTTGCGCCATTGTGACGCAGTAGTTATTTTTTTGTAAGTAGGAACGGCGAGCCCTAGGGCTTCCGTTTCCACTTGTTGCGAATGAATCAAATTGATTCCTTTCCTTAACGGTCTAGGCTTTCTAAACCATAAGGCGCACCCGTGAAGATGCGCCCAAGCTTTAGACGGTCGGCACTAGCTTAAAGGTTTTTAGAGTGTCATTATATTTGAACTCAGACCTTAGAGCGTAGTAGAAAATGCGCTTGCCGTCGTCGTCTCTCTCGCCAGTATCTAGCGAGTGAAACATACGATTAATTTTTTTAGCTTTTGTCTTTTGGCTTTTGCTCAAAAGTGCTAGCTCTTTGTTCTTGGTGTAGGTGTATTCCTTAACATCGTTTGGAATCTCTACGACCTCGAACGTTTCGACAAGCTCCCCACAAGTGTGGCTAAATGAGTGGTCATCGTTATTTTTTAGATGACGTCTCGATTCGGCACAAGCTTTTCGAAGGCTTGCATCTCTTACACATTTTGAGGTAGTCATTGTTTTAGTATTCATATTTATTTCTCCTATATATATTTCTACTTTTCAAACTCCCTATTTGAGAATTTGAAACCTAGAAATATTTTGCTCTAACCCGTTCCATTTGCAGTTAGTTCCCCCGTGGTTTCCGTGTTATCCTCGGGTGGTTTATGGTTTCTTTTTCAGATGCTAGGACCTCAAGGGCTAGAAACCTTGGGATAAAGTCCGTTAGTGTTATCCAATAAAATAAGAATACCAAAAGACCGTTATTAAACAAACTATATATATATTAAATAAGCCCGTAATCATTGGGGTTTTAGGGTATTCCTTGGATTGGTTTTTCCTATATGGTCAAATCTTGTCATGTGTTTTGAAAAACCCTTATTTTATAGGCTTTTAGGGGTAAAGTTCGAGGGCATTTTTGAAGTTCAAAACCCGATTTTTTTTTAAGAAATATTAAATTTTTATTTGGTTTAATTTTGGTCATACCATAGTGTTAATGGGTGGGCATTTTTAGAATGCCATTTTGAAATGTGAACCTATAGTTTAGGTTTAGATTTGTACCTCTAGAACATTTGTTCTAATTTTTCCGAGGGTGGTAAGTAAGTAAGCTATTAGGAACCCTTAAAAACCAGGGTGACTTTTTCAAAAAAGTGGCGATGAAGAGGTAAGGAAAAAAGTAAAAAACCCTCATATCGCCATGGTCTTAATACTTTATACTCTTTCCTTACGCTCTTCGTTCCATATTGCAAAAGATTCCATTACATCTTGTCTTACTGCATTGAAGAAAACTCCAATTAAATAACACATGTAAACAAATCCAATTACTAGGACAGCGCCTTGCCAACTCATCATATGGTTGACTCCTTTCTGTCTTGTCTTATCTCCACCTGTAATCATGTTGAGCTGATTTTCTGTATTTACCCCAGAAATCAGCTGAACTTTTACTGATGTACTGTTTAACAAAAGCGTCTCTATCTTTCATAGGAACGTTGTTATTAACAGCTCTACCAAGTTTTTTAACAAACCTGTAAGTGTTGTGCTTCATTGAGATGTTTCCACCGTCAGTTTTAGCACCCCACCTATCGAGTTGTTGTTTTAATTTACTAGGAAATGAATCCCAGTATGCGTCTAAATTAGTCATCGCATCTCCTTTTTTCTTTTTTTTCTTTCCTTATATTATTAATACTATGGCAAGGGTACCCCCTTGTCAAGTAATTAACAAAAATATATAGATAGCTTGTAACACACAAGTGCAACATATGAACACTATGAAGTGTTAATAATCTTATGTGCTACAAGCTACCTACTTACATAAGTAGCTAGACCTTTTAATACCTGTCTAGGTATGACACACTTCTGTCAAGCAACCGATATGAGTTATAGACTTCGGTTAGTCTTGCTATAAATAGCTTGTAACACACAATAGAGTAGTCTATTTCTTTGAATAGCTCAGATAAACTATAATGTGCTACAAGCTACCTACAGAACTTGGATATACCAAATACTTTCGTATCGGGCAAGGTTTAGTAAGTTCAAATTTCCCCTTGCTTATCCTTTATAAGTAGCTTGTAACACACAATTAACGTGGTCTGCAAATAGTTGTTTCGTGTCTAGGTGGTAATGAGCCACCAACCATTATTATGTGCTACAAGCTCCTTACTTGTATTAAAAGCCTTACGAATACTACGTGACTATCACTGAGACACTCTTGAAAGCTGATTAATTCTTTCTCAGTCTCTTGACTTACGACTTAGTTCCTTGTGGAATTTATCGTTTAACACAATCCTTTTCGGCAAACCCGCACCTTAGACGCATCACGTCCCCAACTTGCCCTCTTATAGAAGTCATTTCAGACTTCAACGACCGTTGCCAATCGCGGAGTTTCTTCCTCTTTACTAAGTTGAGTGGTATCAATCAAGTGGCTCATCATCTACTATTTCTTTCAGTAGCATCTGTCATATCTCTCTATTGCGTCTCTACCCGCAAAGGTAAAGTAGGAGAATATTTTTGAGTATCTTGCCTAGTTAAACAACTACGTCAACAACAGTCTATAGAGGTGCACCCTCGTCTCTGCGGTAAGCGTAATAGTCTCGTAGTATTCATAAGAGCTTTAAGCAAACTACTTTGGGCTTTAGTTGCAACTTCGACTTTCGCCGACTGACCTGCCAAGGAAGTTTCTTTTCCGATACTGTTGCGCGTTTCTTTTTAGTTTCGCCTAGGCTTCACTAAAAGATAGAGGCTGTAGTTTCGATAAGCGACACTATTCAAGCGTTACGGCCACCCTAATAATCTGCTTAAAACTCTTATTATTATTCAATTGTCAAAAAGCCAAACTGGGTTATTCCCCCAGTACTTATAATACTATGGCAAGTTTAAAAACTTGTCAAGCATTTCCGAAAAAAAACTTAGAGAGCTAAAAAGCTTTAACTCTCTGAAGTCTAGTTCCGTTTGGATAAGTGTACATCTTTTGTACCTTTTCCCCATAACCTTCTTTCCATTCAAGAAAGCCTATTTTAGTAGCGTGTATGTCTTTCTTGACATAGTTCACGGCACCAAGCTTATGAACGTTTTTACGGTCATAATATAAAGTCATATTCACTCTAACGTCTTTGACGTCGATTGAACTTTGATTCATATTCATTTCTTTCCTCATTTCCTTATTACTATTAATAATATGGTAATTAAGATATGTTGTCAAATCTTATTTAACAAATATATCTAAACCGTTATGAGTCATAGTTCCGATAGAATCAACGGCCTTTAACTCAAAGAAGTTACCCTCTTCGTTAAACACTCTTATAAAGAGCGTATCAGTGGCCTTAACGTCTCCATCAAGCAACATCTCTACTATTTCTTTAACTGTCATTGTTTTCCTTTCCAAAGAAGTTATAAACTTCTTGCATGGCCAATTCAATACCACGGTCGAGCCCTGCATAGAAACTAGGGTCGTCTTCCCAGTTCTGTGTTACGTCAAAGCTCGTATCGTTGTCCTCTTCGAACTCTTGTACAAAGTCATCTCTTAAAGCTGATAACATTTTTAATAATTCTTGCATTACTTAACTCCCATTTCTTTTTCTCTTATACATGCCCAAGCAATCTCGCAGACTTGTCCATATGTAATGTACTCGCCGTTAGAATCCTTGCTTGAGTATTCGCCAAGCCAACTAGGGTTCTCGTCAAAGAACCTTAGTAGCTTTTTGAAATCTCTATTTTTTAATTGTATCTTCACGCTAACTCTTCCATAGTTAATAGAAAAGTAAGAGCGCTCATATACCCCTCGTCATAGTAGATGTCTTCAATAGACATTTTTTCTCTATCACGGTCTAGGTCTTCTTGAACCTCTTTAATCAACTCTTCAATATAAATTTTTAATTTGTCGTTCATATATTTCCTTTCCTTAACTCTCTTAAGCATATGGTAAGTTCAAACAGTATGCAAGTTATTAGTCAAAATAAAAAGGACTTTTAATACTTGACAACTTTAGCAAGATACCCTATTATAAGAGTATACAAGTTAATAGATGGGATTGAGTAGGGCTTAGCTTCAAAAAGAGCAGAACACCCCCTGCCCAAAAATGCTAGAAATTTAAAACAAAAAGGCTAGAACATTTCTGTCCTAACCTTTTTAAATCAATCGTATGAGTTGTAAGTTTGAGGGGTTCCGTCCCATAACCTAGCCCATGCGTAATCATTAATCTTAATCGAGCCGTCTTGTATTCTATGAGTGCTAATTTTATCAGTAGCAAAATCATCTTTAGTACAAGATTGCATGCCCGATTGTCCATATGCGTCGGACGCAGTCATAAACTTTTTAAGCTTTCTAACTTTCACACTCTTACGGCTTTTGGTAATCTCTACCACTTGATAGAAATCATTTAAGGTCATAGAGTAACCCCACCCACAATGGAAGATGTCTCCAACCTTGAGCGTCTTAGCGAACTCTACGGCCTCGGCCTCGGCTCTTTCTTTACGCTCATTAAGAGCTTTTCTATTGCTCTCAAGTCTTTCTATCCATTGGTTAATGTGCTCCTGTCTTTTCTCTTCTGTAGAAAAGGCATAAGCAAATTTTCTTTTCTTAGACGTCCCTAGAAAGCCCATAGCGAATAAATTACCCTTATCAGTGGTTCCACTGTATATGGTCGCATTCGCGTCCTTATAGTCTTTTCTTTCTAAGTCGGCCACGTCTGGAACCGTACGGCTCCCGTCTGTTTTAGTTTGCATTAGCAACCTCTTTCTTTCTAACTATTTTTACTTTTTCTATTATTGGCATAATGTCAGTGCCACCCATACGCTTAGCGTAAAAGTGAAACCAGTCATTACACGGTTTACATTCTCCTTGAAGTGACCACGGTAATTTGAAATTGCTTTCATTACACCATGAGCATTCATGAAGATAACTATTGTTTATTTTTCTTTCTTTCATACTCTATATAATATGGTAAACCTTTTCTAAATGCAAATAATAAATGATTATTTCTATATGATATATTCTATATTAATACTTGACATTGTTTTAGTTATGCCATATGCTTATAAGTATGGAAGGAAATAAATTTCAAGATTTATTTAACTGGTTCAGCAATGAACTAGTTCTAGCCAATAACCACCCGTCGGAAGACGTGCAGTTATGGGCTTCCATGCTTCAAGAAGCATTGGAATACAATCTTGCTAAATTTGAGTAATTAACTCGGTGCCCAGTGGGAGCATGTCAACAGAATCCCACTGATTACAACTGAATAAGGAAAAAGTAAAGCTAATAGGAAAGAGAGAAAGCTTTACACTCGAAAGAGTGTAGCCCCCAGCATCAAAACGGGGAGAACTGCCCATGCCCAAAAAAGCAGGAAGGGTATATATAAGCTATTAAGAAGGCCTAAAAACCAGGGCGACTTTTCCAATAGACATGCCCAAAAACCAGGCGACTTTTTAAACTTTCCCCTCAAGCATTTTGCTTACCATTGTCCCCAAAAGTTCTGAGTCTATAGTTTTCAACTTCTTGTTGGTTAGTAAATTCAATAGTTTCAACAGTTAGAAACAAAATATCTTCTGTAGTTATTTGGGTTAGAAGGTCTTTGCGGTCATACTTGCTTCTGTCATAGTAGTTATATAAAGCTCTGCTCTTGTGTTGAACAGTTACTGCTTTATCAATCAAATCAAAGAGTCTTGTATGTAACCAATCTCTCCTTACAATTTTAAAATGGTCATCCCATTCAAAAGCAATGTGGTCCATATTACCAAAAAGCCAACCATCTTCACCTTGAACATTCTTAAGCTCTATCCAAATCTTACCTTCGTTAAAAGATTCTTTCTTTGCTTTGACATCTATACCACCTAGTTTTTTACATTTAAAGTCAATGTGGTCATTAATGTTTTCCTCTTCAGTTGCAGGTATTAAATCGGGATACTTGAGTAAAGTAGAGGCGGCAAATAAATCTTCAGCTCTATAGGCCACCCTAGCCATGTCACCATTTTTATCCCATTTATTACGATAAACGTCTCTACCGAACTCTTTAAAAAGTTCTTTATCTATATCTGTCATATTTTCTCCAAACTAAAAGGCAAACAGTACACTAAATACACCATTATTTAAATAATACTTTCCGTCTGCCTTAGTGGACGTGGAGGGAATCGAACCCTCGTTACTTTTCGTAATTACTGTCCCGCAACCACAATAAGTCTATCCATTCACGCCCATGAGTGATTGTAGCATCACTGTACTACTTTAATCACTCTTCCTCTGCAGTAAGGGTATCAAAACCCATACGTGCAGAAAATTCAACACCTCTTTGTGTGATTAATCCCTCTTCAGTTATTAATCCATAATCTATTGATATCTCAAGGTTTTCCCAAAACTTATCATCGTTAAGGAACTCTTCAACCTTCTTTCTATTTTTTTGAACATGTCCCATCAGCATAAGAACTGCATCTACATGCATATTCTCGTCGTTCCATATTTTTACAGACTTAGTAATATAGTTTTTTAAATCTGTTCGTTTACTCCTATAAGCTGATTCAAGAACATAACTTTGAAATGCTACTATGTCATTCATTCTTTAGTCCACCATTCTTGTAATAGTTGAGTAAGAGTAAATCTCTTTCTGTAAGTCATGCAATCTTCATATGTACCCGTGTAAATTACATTGGCTACTTGATAGAAGTCTGACCTAGATGGATTGTTTTCGTCAATCTTTGTTACAACTTTGTCTATCCAGTCAAGAGTTCTTTCAGTAACTTTACCATGAACGTTATTTCTATCATTCAAGTAAGCATTCAAGTCTCTGTGCATATCTTTACCAGTACCGAACGATACTCGGCAATCTGCAAATTTAGCACCCTCTTCTCTAAGATTGTCTAAGCTAGCAGATGACCATATCTTTACAGTCTTTTTAGCAGAAGCTTTAGTTGAATCTCGTTCTATCTTGAAGTTAATCCAAATATCTGCATTATTTTTAGAACGACCTAGGTATCTACGTCCTTCCCACTTCGTTGCATTCTTTGCGTTTTCTCTTGCAAAAGGCACATGCGTTACTGCATATGAAGGCGTTACGTCATTAGCAGGTGGTTTTCTGCTACCAATTGCTTTTGTATTCTTAGTCTCTAACATTGTTATCCCCTCTGTTATTTTTAATCCTATGGTATTACGATTCTTGTGTCAAATCGCCGTAGTTTTTAAGTAAGTGAACTACAGCTGGGTGTAGTTCGTGTTCAGTAAGTATTTGATTAAATTCTGCTTCTGGAAATGCAATATACTGAAATCCCGTTGCAAGTTCTATCAAAGCCATATTTTTGTACTTGGCTCCTTCACTTTGCCAAAGCTCTATTATTTTAGCTCTTACAGCAGAAGGCTCACCCGTCAATAGCTTACTTGTATTTTTTTTAAAGTAAAAAAGATAATCAGCTTGTGAATCTAGAAAGCGATGTCTTTCTCCTTCTTTATTTAATACAGGAAAATAAAACCAATCGTCTGGTTCTGTTTCAATCATTTCTGATACATAGTAAGGCATCATATCTTTGTTCAAAACAAGCGAATCAATACCTTTATCGTACCACTGTTTGTCTTGGTATTTGTAATAGGTGTATCCTAATTGTTTATCAAAATATTGCTCAAATATGTCCATAAAGTCATGATATGGTAAATGAGTTTTTATTGCAAGTCTTTGTTTTCTAAGACTCTTTCTTTGAATAGTAGGAACATTTCATCTCCAGCAGAAGGGTATCCCAGTTCTAGCCAAAAATTGTAAAGCTTGTCAAAGGTGTTTGGGTTCTTTATATAATCTATGACATCGTCTACTGTATCAAAAGCACCAGCGTCTTTTAATGACTCTGAAAAGTCTGCGTAGTATTGAAAGTTTGAAATAACATCTGACATCCTATTCATAAAGGATTTTTGTTCCCATTCTTTTTGAGCCTTTAACACAGCATCAGCTATAAGCATTAAGTGATTACCTAATTGATTGGTAAGCTCATTATTAAGAATGTCATTGTCTACTATGTAATCTTTAAATAGATTAGCTATAGGTTTAATTTCCTCTGTATCATTATCTATTAATAACTCTGGACAATCTGATAAACAAGGATTGGAATCACAAAACTCACAATTTTTCTCATATCTGTCTTTAAATATATCAGCCATACTCTATTGTAGTACATAGTGATTTAGAAAATATTATTTAATAAATATTTTTTCTATAAAATCATTTGCACACGTGAGGAAAATACCTTATAGTTAATAATATACAGTGGGAGGTATAACAATGGCAATAACGCCATACGAAGTTAACGACATACCAGTTTCGAGTAGGAAAGGTTCGGGCAGAACTTCTTCCATCTTTACTGAAGAGGTCATTAACAAATTACTGAACAACAGGGGTAAAAAATTTGTCATACACTATGAAGACTTCATAGGTGACGAATTAAATACAATAGAAAAACGGAGAGTTGCTTTATCAGCTCAAGCTAATTATGCGAAAACAAAGTTTCCTAATTTAGATGCGGCGATAAGAACTCAAGATGAAGGTGATGGTAAAAGAATTTACCTTTATGCTTTTTTTATTTAAAAGAGAAAATGTCAGACATGCTTGTTATACTAAACAGGCAATAACAATTGGAGAACAATGAGTAACGAAAATACAAACTTAGTTCCAACGGAACTACTTAGACTTAGCAGACAATTTACTGGTAAGTTTATTAAAGAACGTCAGATGGGTGGAGGCAGAACAGAAAGTTATGTTCCTCACTCAACTGTATCCGAAAGACTGCTTCAAGTAGTTGGTCCTTATGATTGGGATTTTGACATAATCAAGTCAGAAGATGTTCCAGTTGCAATCAAGGGTAAATTAACAGTAACAATTGATGGAAAGACTGTCACGGTTACTGGTGCAGGTACGCCTCAAAATACTGGGGAATCAGTAGGAGAGCAAGTCAAGAAAATGGAATCAGATGCTTTTAAAAGAGCAGCATCCAAAGTAGGCGTAGCTCTACACTTATGGTCACAAGAAAATTACTTTCTTGATATAGTTTTGTCTAAAGAACATAACGTAGACCTAAAGGAGCTAGGTTAATGTCAGATAACTTTCTAGTTAAATGGGAAGTTAATTTTACAAGGATGCCTAATTGGCTTTTAACATTCAAAGATAAAGAGGGTAAATCTTTATCTGATAAAGCCATAAGAACATATTTCGCTTTAGCTAGCTTTGCGGACAACAATACGATGGAAGCATTTCCATCGCAGGCATTGCTAGCAGAGCGAGCAGATATGAGTACAAGAAGTGTGCAGAGATACTTGAAAGAATTGACTGAATTTGAGATAATTAAAGTGTTTAAAAAAAGTAATGGCAAGGATAAGTGGGTAAGCAATATTTATCAACTACGTGTCAATGCACCTACAACTATGGCTGTTGAGGAAGAGGTAACAGAAGTTGTAGAAGCTACAGAATCTACTGGAGATATCTATGATACTGTTGACCTTGGAATGACAGCTAATAACAGGAGAAAAAGAACTCTTAACGACGAAATCTTTGATGGTTTTTCAGAGTTTACTGGTGGTAAGCCAGTAGATGATAAAGTTATTGGTGACTGGTTACAAAACATACCAAGACTTGTGAAAATTTTCAAAGCACAGAACGTTGACCCAACGCAGTTCAAGTTAGTCACACAAACTGCTTGCGCTTTATATGTCAACAAGTATGGAGATAAGATAGCTTTGAATCCAAGAACACTTGCC
>Ga0222719_10003349_pt1 | contig 14279 bp, 15 predicted proteins | sample C33_34DmetaG_FD_165039 | JGI IMG/M metagenome (GOLD analysis project Ga0222719, IMG submission 165039) | Estuarine water microbial communities from San Francisco Bay, California, United States - C33_34D | ecosystem: Environmental > Aquatic > Marine > Unclassified | place: USA: California...
AGTTATATCTAATAATAGTGATAAATCTAATAATAGTGATAAAAAAAAATATAATAAAAGAGATAATAGTTTGGATATCATAAGAAATAAAAATGAAGAATATGAAATCGTATTGCCATATCAAAGATATATCAAATAAATCTTTTGAAATATTCTATTGATTCAAGGAAGAATCCTTGGCTACCCATTATTGACCCCGGTCTCATTATTCTAATATATGCAATTGCTTCTGCTGGTTTAAAATTTAATTTTATTATAAGCCAAATACAAATTAATATACCTGTTCTTCCTAAACCAGCGCGACAATGAATAGCTACTTTATCCGAATATTCTATATTATTAATAGTATTCATAAACTTTTTAATTATTTTTATTGACGGAACAGAATAATCATCAAAATATAAATCTACTACATCTATGTCTTGATTTTCAAATATTTTACTTTCGTAATTATTATCCTCATTTAATCTTACAACTAATTTAACATTTCTTTTTTTGAGTTCTTTACATACATCATATATGTTTTTTTGCGAAGGACATCTCATTGCAATAAATTTATTAGCAATTATATTCATATCCCTTTGAGAATAATCTGTTAAATATTCATAATCTTCAATATTAAAGTTATTTAAATCTTCAATTTCGTTTTTATATATGAAACTTATTGCTCTTAAACAATCCATTATTGAAGAATAATACCCGCCCCATTCGGATATACAATCAATAAAATAACATGGATGATCATTAAATATATGCAAAATATCAAATATAACCTTGTCAACGCAAATGTTTTTTTTTATTATCAAGTAACATCCCATCATAAAAACAGCATTTAATAAATAAGCATTATTTCTATCATTTAATAAATAAATATAATATACAATATTTCTATGTAAAAGTTGCGAGCTCTGCATTTTGTCATCAATAAAATTACAAAAATTTATAATACAACCAATATTCATTGGTCCGTAGTCATTTTTTAATGGCATATATAATTCATGAAATTCCGTTGAAGTAATATAATCCTTGCTATTTTTAATAATTTTTAAAGTTTCTTGTTCATTTTTATGAATATCTAGATATAATCTATCACAAATAGGATACATAAAATAAATACGTAATTAATATATAATATTATATATATTATTATATAATTTAACCTTTTAAATATAATATTTGTATCTTTGTTATTTATAAAATTAAATAAGTTATTGGCTAATATAGAAAGATTGGATTATAGAATATCAAAAAAATATATTTGTGATAATACTTCTGTTAAAAGTCTTAGCAGAGCTAATAGTACTGGGAGTAATATTTCAAATACTAGTAAGCATTTTATTGATAATTACACTTCATTTAATAAACTATCACAATCAGATGATATTTTATATAGAAAGAATAAAAATATAAGTAGTGGAACATTATTTGATTTAAATACAATAAAAAAATACAGAAAATTAGAAAGCGACGACATATAACATTTAAACATAAATATTACTAATTATTATTATGACAAATTATAACAATAAATCAGATAGGCTTGCTATTGTATTAGATATTGCAAAAAAACTCAAAAATTATAAGCTAAAAAATGGCAGTACATTAAATTTATATAATCACGAATTATGTTCTTTCATTGAAGAATATAAAAAAATAACAAATGAATATATTAAACAAGATGAAGATGATATAAAAGACTATAAGGGTACTTTGCTATTCGAAGAAATAAATAAAAACATAGAATATATATTACCTGCTAAGAAATCTACTGCTCCGTTGTTTGTGATTAGGTATTAGTCTTCGAGAATATTGATGCCTGTGAAGTTTTTGATGATATCTTTATCTTCGTTAATAGGCTCGCGATATTTATCGTTACTCAGCTGTTCGCCGTTATGCTTAGCTACGATATTCTTAGCACATTCTTCCATTTTCTTGCAGATTGTGCTATTTATCCTAGAACAGAATACCTGAGTTTTAATGGGATTATCTACCCAACTCTTAATACGCCCAGTAATACGACCGAATAACTGATATAGATTATCATTTGTGATTTTGCTATATCCAAAGATGGCAGTTGTAAAAGCACCAAGGTCCTTTGAAACGAGCGTCTGTCCCATCCCCACACAAAGATATCCCGTAACAACTAATGGTCTATTGAATATCATGTTTCCGCGAAGGTGTAATGCTATTAAGTCGCCTAATTCTCCTGATTTGAGGACCAAATCAATCTCTGCAATTTTGCCTTCTTTATCAAGATAGCAAATATTTTTTTCAACCCCGTTTAGTGTTACTACTACTGTATCGGGATTTACACACATGACCATTGAACGAATCATGTTGTGAGTTTTGCGTTTACGCGTAGCTGGAATAAAACTGCGAGAACCTTCGGCTAAGATCTGCGGATTCTTGTAAATTATTTCTTCGGCATATTTGATATTGTATAGCTCATTATAATAAAGGCCTTCGTCGTTTGAATCATCTTCTAGAACAAACTTGGAGTGATAAAATGCCATATCTTCCCAACCAACATAGTTGTTTTCGTTATGTTCCGCTATGTTGATAATAGTGATTTTGCTCCAATAGTCATCTTGGTCTTCGTTGGATTTATTCCAGAGAATATCAGGAGTAGCTGTCATTGCCATGATACCGTGGACAATATCGTAATCATCCATCCTCTTAATATTTCCGCGGATATTGGCCTTCTTAGACTTGATATACTTGTGGAGCTCATCAAAATACACGAAGGTACGCGTGATAGATGTTTCGTTGTTGTTGAGGAACTCCATGTATTTGAAGCAGTCGTCGAAACGCCGGTAATTACTGCATGCAACAATAATTTTTGGCATTTTGGCCGAGTCCTTGGAAAAACTGATAAGCTTGCAGAGACTATCAATGTGAGTTAAATCTCCCTTATAGGTAGAAGCGAAAATAGCAACCGAATTTTCACCATGTTCCTCTTTAATATCACTAAGTCTGTTCGCGAACTGTTTGTTGTTGAGGAGAGTGTTCATGGTGAGAACAAAGTGAATACTCCTGCCTTTCGTGGGATCGTGCTTAATTTCCTCTAAGATATTGTTGATGGTAACAAAGGTCTTACCCATCTGGGTAGGGAGGATACAAAGCTTGAACTTGTTCTGTTCAGTCATACTTGAAAGTGTGATACCCGTATATATACCCGGGTAGCTATCAATTTTTAAAAAATCAAAACAAATCTGTTCAGGGATAGCTTGACTAAACCGGAATCTATATGAAAATTAAATATTATATCTAATATTACAGAAATAGCTAACGATGTCAAAGAAAGGTACTGTAAAAAAAATCTAAACCAAAGAAGAATAAAAAGAGTACATAATTTTATTTTTTTATAATTTTCAAGAAATTTAAGAAAGTCAAGAGATTTAGAGAATTATGTACTCAAAATAATATAGAAATTATAAAAACGGATATTGCTGGTGTATACATGCATAATATTTGCCTAAATATATAGCGGTAAGAAAGCTAAATAAAGCAAGAAAACTAACAGCTATCATAATTATATATAAAAAGAATATAATATAATATATAAAAATGAGGTCACAAATTATATATTCGTTACTATTCTTATTAAATATTGTACATGGATTTACATCTGTAAATAATCTAAGTAGTTTAAATACAATTAAAATCAGGAAAACTATAAGTGGTTATAATAAAATGGCAATTGAGAATGGTGAATATAAGACACCGAGGCGATATGCTTTATTGTATGGAACAACAGCATCATTATGTATTTTAAACTTATTTCAAACAATTAAGTATCCGCAAAATAACTTGAAAATTTTAGAAAATGTGCAAAATAAATTGTTTAAAGATGCCACGCCATCAATCTGTTATATTAGTACCGAATATGGAAGTATGGCTGATAAATATAATTTAAATAAAGATGATTTGCCGAAAGGAGTAGGTTCAGGATTTGTATGGGATGATTCTGGGCACATTATTACAAATTTTCATGTTATTAATAAAGTTGATAGCGCAATTGTAACGATAACAGATAAAGATAATAATAAAAAGGAGTATAAAGCTAAATTAACGGGTGTAGACCCAGATACTGATTTGGCTGTTCTCAAAATTGACTTAAAAGACAATGAAAAGCTTAAATCTATTAAATATAATAAAGATGTCAACCCAGAAATAGGACAATTTGCGTTTGCTATTGGTAATCCATTTGGTCAAGATCATACATTGACGACGGGTATTGTTTCTGGAACTAATCGTGAAATTACAGCACCGACTGGTAGAAAAATCAATGGAATTATTCAAACAGATGCTGCAATTAATCCTGGAAATAGCGGAGGTCCACTATTAAATAGTGATGGTGAAATTATTGGAATTAATACAGCATCCCTTGGAATGGGGGTTTCGGCTGGAATAGGATTTGCCATTCCAATACAAAGAGCCGTAAAATCTATTAAAGATATTATTGATACTGGATTTGTAAAACGCGCTATTTTGGGAATCTCTTATATGGAACGCAACCCAACAATTGTAGAGTCTGAGAAAAGTGGTGTGCCGATTATTGACAAAGGAGTATTAGTATTAGATGTTCCAACAGATTCACCAGCTTTTGAAGCAGGTATTCGCGGAGTAACAAGAAACGATAAAACTAAAAAGGTAGAACAAGTTGGTGATATTATTATAGAGATTGATAATAAGGCCATAAATAGCCCGAATGATCTAAATAAAATTCTAAAAGATTATAAGCCTGATGATATTGTTGATGTTAAATATATTAGAAATAAAGAAGAAAACACAACAAAACTAAAACTAGGAAGTTATAAAGGAACTACATTTACACAATTGGAGAACGAACGTGGAAATGAGTTTGCAAAAAAAGAAGGAAAAGAAGTTAATATTCCCCTTAAAAACTTGGAACCTAAAATAGAGCCTAAATTAAATTGATACAATAATCTAAGATCCCAACTCTCATATAATCAAAGAAATATTTTGGTTCACATCTATCATATCCGTCTTTATATATAGCTTCGTGGGAATAATACTTTTTAATTGATTCCACGATATCTCCAATACATAAAATATAATACTGCTTTTCAATCTTATTAAAATCATTTAATTTTTTTACAACACAATTTATATAATGAACATAAATATATAACAATGTGATATAATATAATTATAGCGATAATTAACAATATTGCTAGAGTATTTACCAACGTCGTTAAATATAGGTGTATTAAACTCTCTAAAATTTGTTAGATTAGAATCATATACTATGTATTTATAATAGTCTTTAAAGACATCTATATTTTTTTTAAATCTAAATAATATTGTTTGCATTTAGCTATAAAAGTCCCCTTAGATACTTTATGTCCATATTTCATAAAGAATAATTTATCGTAAAAGTTATAAGTAATTTCGTCAGATTTATTATTGTGATAGTAAAAGAAATGATTATATATTATTTCAGTATTCTTGATTTTATTATATGTAATATCATTGACATTATTTGGCACAGGAATAATGTGTGTATTAAAATAATACTTTAAATTGGAAATTGTATAATAACTATCGCGAATTGTGAGTTCAAATGATTTTTTATTTAATTGATTGAATGTTCTCAATAATATTGAATTTTGAAGTTTTTAATAAATAAAGTAATTCATTATAATAATCTTTGCAAGTAAATGCGAGATTTATAATATTTTCTAAATTATCCAAGTTAATAGTTATATGCGATAACGCCAAGATATCAAAATCTTTTAAGGAAATATTATGATACATATTTTACACCTTTGGACATTTAAAACGCCGATTTAACAGCAAAATAAATATCTAAAAGTAGTAAAAATTTGGTTATTACATAGCGTGGACTATGTATGAATTCTCGTAAATATGTCGGGTCTTCTTCCTATTGTAAATATACTCTTTACAATATTTAACATATTTTGAACAGCGTTCTTATCTCTATTATGAATTATCTCGCATTTCTGCTTATCCTCTTGATGAGAAAGTAATCCATTAATAGTTATTTTTTTATTAACTTTGATATCATTTGGTTTATGACTTTGTCTTATCATAAAAGGTGATATCTCACAATTGCAACAATTACATAATTTAGATGTCCTAAACTCATTTACTAAATAGGTTCTAAATCCAGCATTCTTAAATATTCTTCTAAACTTTTTACAAATTGTAGGTTCTAACCCACCTATATTACTACTACCTTTATCATAATCGCCCATTATAAACAATATATCATTCGGTTCTCCAAACTTTTTAGTAAAGTTCTTTATCATTTTACTCTCACTTTTTTGTGTATTGATATACCTGTTTAATTTGAACTTTCTAAAAAAAGTCTTTTCATAATGAGAAAATAACAATAGGTTCAATTTATTTTTTTCAATCAAGTAATTCTTGAAATTCTCATAATTACAAGTTTTTTTATTAAGACTACTTAAAACGCTCTCAATTTCTTTAATATTTTTACCATTTATAAAGGTTGTATTATTAACTTCTTCAATAATTTTATTATATTTTTTTGTTCTTGTTTCTAATCTTCTTTGATTTTGAGTATATCTAAATGTTTCTAAATTACCATCATTATCTTTGCTACCACAATAAATTAAATCACTACAACCTGGATCTACGCATACTATCTTTTTACTTCTTATTTCATCTGTGATAATCTCTTTTTCTATATATTTTGTATTCTCTGTTGGTTTATTATTAGGATTATAATATTTTAAAGGCATCCCTTGATTGTCTGTTCTAATAAATAAAATACCAACAGAAATACCATCAGTTCTAATCATATAATTAAACTCATAATTATTCTTTTTGAACATTTTACTATCTAACTTTAAAACCCTATTCCATAATTTAAATTGATTATTTTCTTTTTTATAATTTTTAAAGTGCGTTGTTGTACCTTCATCACCTAAAAAATTACTAATTAAAGCACAAGTATCAATGCATATATTTTTAGGAATAATATTGCTTCTTAATGGTAAAATATTAAACAATTTAATTTGTTTAACCTTGTCAACATCATTCGTATTTTCTAATAGTATATCATTAAGTTTTTCAAGTTGAATATTTATATAGATAAAAGACTTTAAGTAATCCTTTGTATTCGAATGTAGGTCATAATATATGCTATCTTTATCAAAATTAGGTTTATTAGGAATAATATGTTTCTTATGTTCTTTAATCCAACTATGATATTTTTCATCAGCGTTTAAGTCATTTGTTAGTGATACAATGTCATCTTTAACCTTTTTGAATTCATTCGATAATGATTTATATCTTTCTTTTCTTACTTCTTTATCCTTTATCTTTTTAATCTCGTCTTTTTGCTCTTTCAAATTAAAAGAATGATTAACTAATTGATTAAGATGTGTAATAAAATGTTCTTGTATATTATTATTTATATTTTTTTCAATATCAATTGCTTCGTATGCTAATATATAACTTAATTTATCATAATAGATTATTTCATTATCATATATGGTAGTTATATAGTGTTCATTATAAAACTTATAAAGGTTCTTTAACAAAACGCTATAATCTTTTTCAGGTGTTGCACCTCTATTATCTTTTCTTTTTGTAATAACTTTAAAGACATCACATATAAAATTCTTATCAATTAAAGGGAACTCTAAATCATTTTCATATAGATAAATACAATATAATTTAATAAAATTACATGAATGAATAACAATCTTATTAGTTCTAATAACTAAATCATTAATAATAGGTAAAACTGCTTTATCTTTAAGAACATTATTGATGTTATTTTTTATTGTTTTCATATAGTCAAACTTTTCAAACTCTTCCTTTGTGGTATCATCTTTCTTCTTTTTAGACATTTACATTATCTATATACTTATATATAGATTATCTTTAAATAGTTTTATACTGAATATTTAAATTACAAAAAATTGATAATTAGATATATTATTATAAATATGTCTATAAATAAAACAGATGAATATTATAAAAAATGTATTGAAAAACATGGAAATAAATATGATTACTCATTATTAGAAAACATAAAGAAAAGAGAATGTAGAGTAGATATAATATGTCCAAAACATGGAAGTTTTAATATATCATTACATAAACATATATGCGGAGATGGTTGTAAAAAATGTGGGGTAGAAAAAACAACACATCTCAAAATATTGAAAGCAAAAAATAAATTTATTCAAGAAGCTAATACAATACATAATAATAAATATGATTATTCAAAATTTGAATATATATCTGCTAAAAATAATATTATAATAATATGTCCATTACATGGAACATTTGAACAAACACCAAATAGTCATTTAAGTGGGAATGGATGTAAAAAATGTGCAAACAATAAAGTAAAGGAAATAATGTCAATTCCTTGGAACATTTATAAAGAAGATTTACAAAATATACATAATAATAAATATGATTATTCTAAAGTTGCATGGAAAGGAGTAGATATAGATATAATTGTAATATGTCCAATTCATAGAGATTTTGAAATTAGACCTGCTGATCATAAAAGAGGAAGAGGATGTCAAAAATGTTCTAAAGAAACACATATTCAGTATAACAAATTAGATACAGATAATTTTATAGAAAAATCTATACAAATTTGGGGAAATAAATATAACTATTCTAAAACAAATTATCTTAGGGTAAATGACAAGGTTATAATAATATGTGATAAACATGGAGAATTTGAACAATTACCATCAAACCACTATAAATATGGTTGTGGTTCTTGTGGTCGCGAAGCTAATATTAGAAATAATGAACTGAAAGATAAATGTAAAAACGAGTTTGAAATTAAATCAAATAATGCCCATAATAACTTTTATGACTATACACAAACTAATTATATTGATGCAAAAACAAATGTAATAATTATTTGTAAAGAACATGGAGAATTTAGTATGACACCAAATAATCATTTACGAGGAAGAGGTTGTCCTAAATGTTTTAATCATTATTCTAAATCATCCATTTTATGGTTAGATTTTCTCTCAAAATACTATAATATTAATATTCAACACGCTGAAAATGATGGAGAATATTTAATACCAAAAACTAAATATAAGGCAGATGGTTTTTGTAAAGAAAATAATACTATTTATGAATTTCATGGTGATTACTGGCATGGTAATCCAAATATTTATAAAGATGATGATATAAATACAATAACCAAATGTACATATAAAGAGCTATATGATAATACTTTAATTCGAGAAAATAAAATAAAAGATTTAGGATATAACTTAGTAGTTATATGGGAGAATGATTGGAAAAAAATAAATAAATGTGTAAAAATATTACAGCAAAAATTTAGAAAATATAACTATTAACTTTGTTCCAACTTTGCCTTTCTATTCATATAAGCAGTATGTCGCCATTCTTTTAGTTTTTCTGGGTTCTCCGTTTTTATTTTTTCCATATAATTCTTTGCCTTTTCTTTGACCTTTTCACTATTTTTCTCATAATACCTTTTATTCCTTTCTGTATTGGTATATGATCTTAACTTCTCTTCTAATTCAATATTTTTTTTCTTTAACAATTCATTTTCTATCATTAAATTATTATACATATCAATATTAACCATATCAGTCATATTATCTTATCATTATAATATAATACACATACCTTTAAATATTTTTATAATGACTAAACATAAAAGCGAAGATTATAAATTATCCGCAGTAAAATATTTTTTAGAAAATAAAGATACACAAGAGAACACATGTAGAATATTTAAATGCTCTATAAGAAGTTTATTAAGATGGACTAAAAGATATGACGAAGAAAATGAAATTAAACGACATAACAGAGAACCAATATCATATAAGGTTAAAAAAGAACATATAAAGTTTATATTAGAAGAACTTAAAAATAATAAGACTATTACAATAGAAGATTTACTTACTAAATTAAGCAATAAGTATTCTAAATTAAACATTACAAGAAGACATATTAGTAGAATAATTAAAGAAAATTATATATCATTAAAATTAACTAAAATTAGACATGAACCTATAAAGCGATTTGGTAAGGATATAAATATTAATGATAAAATTAAAGATTTTTATAATGAAATAAAAAATTATAATATTGACGACATTATTTGCATAGACGAGACAAGTATTAACTCTTTACAATTAAGACACTATTGCTATAATGAAGTAGGTAAAAGATGTGTAGTTAAAACTAATTCACAAGAAGTTTTCAAAAAATATACAGGTGTTTTTGCTATTTCAATAAAAGGCGTAATCGGTTATGAATTATATAATAAAGGTGGTATAGATGGTGATAGGTTATTAGTATTTTTAGAAAGGTTTATTACTAATAAATATAAAAATAAGGTTATCATTTTAGATAATGCAAGTTCCCATAGAAACATAAGAGTTAAGGAATTAATAAATAAAAATAATAAGTTGATTTATTCAGTACCATATCAACATTATACAAATAGTATAGAAATGTTTTTTAGTCTTCTAAAATCTAAATTACAAAAGAAACAAGGGTTATATTACGAAGACTTAAATAATAATATCAAAGAGGTAATAAAAACAATACCAGAAGGCTACTATAAGAAAATATTAAATGGAACATATAATAGACAAACCAAATATATTAAGAAAAATAAGATAAGAAAATACAAGAATTATAAAGACTAAAATCGGCGTTTTAAATGTCCAAAGGTGTAATAATTTATAAAAAAAATCAATTTTTATTTTGGTAACAAATAGCAACTATCAATTAGTACTTTTTCATCAATTTTTTTGAACACCCAGCGATATATTACATAACACATATTATTATTATTATTACTTTCGGGATAATACATATCGTTAAATTGAATACTGTTATAAATCATAGTTTTATAATCTGCCTCTATTTTTACATCAGCACTATAATAAGATATGTTAAAATCTGTATCAAAATAATAATTATCATTGTAATCTAGAATACTATAATCATGAAATTTAGCTAAAAGAATACCATACTTACTATTATTAAATGTTTCAATTAGTTTATCAACACTTTGGAACTTAATAGGATTTGATTGCGCGCAATATAATTTTAGATTTCCCATTGAATCAATTGGATTATTATTTTTAAAACTTGTTAAAACATTATCTAGAACTTTTTTAATTTCTTTATCTTCATTTATATAAGTATCTGATGTATTGTTTTTTTTAAGTTCGGGTAAATTAAATGCTTCCTTTTGTGCATCTATAATTTCAATAATACGATTTGCTTCCTCTCTCAATACTTCGATACTTTTATCCTCTGCGCAAGAAGGGCTAATAAATAATGGGCTTATGATGAATGGTATATATTTAAAACAATCCCTTCGTTTCAAGTTAATGGCCTGTTTACATTTTTTATTATTGCTAAATAATTGCATATTTGATGTAAAACCATAAGTGCAATTTATTAGCAATAGACTGATGATAATATTCTTTAACATTTATATTATAAATAAAAATAAGTTTTATATATATTTACATAATATCATAAGATCGTAATTGCCCAATATCATATTCTTCTTTCACATCTATTTTAAGATTTTTGAGCATACTATTATAATTATCTCCATTTACTTCATTTCCCGATGGAAAAATCACGCCTTTAACAGGATTTTTAAGCATTTTATCAATTGATAAAGGTTCATTATCATTTTTGTAGTCCTCGCCAAAGAAACATTCCTTTACACTCTTGCCCATTTCTTTGCATGTTTTGAGTGATTTAAACATATCTACGGGTTGTGCGGTATCTTTATAATAAACTTCAAACGTTTTCTTAGCGCCATTATTTGTATCAGCCGCAGCAACAAGAACATCAGCTAAATCCATTCGTGAAATTATTCCACTTTTGGATACTCCCTGATTAAATTCTACTTCTTTTACACCTCTGCGCTCACCAGGTGATAACATACCTGGTCTAACAATTGTATAAGTCATATCACTTGGGGCATTTTCATATAATATACGTATGCGCTCTTCTCCCACTTGTTTCTTAAAGCAACTATCACAGCTTGCAAATCCTCTGTCAATTGCTTCTCCATAGTCTTCCTTGCCTTTTTGGCATTTTGCACAAATTGACGAAACAATAACCAATCGTTTGACACCACAACTAATGGCTTCCTTTGCTACATTAACCAGACCAATATCTTCAACATTATAACTTGGTTCGGCAACTGCTCCATCATCTTCATTTTTTTTCATATCATCATAGCTTTTAGTACCGGGAGTACCTGTTAGTTTTACTTTTGGACGCGATGCAGCACAATAAATAACCGAATCAGCTTTTTTCATAATATTTTTTAAACTATCTTCATTAATTACATCTGCAATAGCGGAAGTAACTTTATTTTTATCTTTAATATTATCAATAACTAATGTGTTAATCTTAGCATGTTCTCTATCAACAATATTAACTTTACGTCGCGTAACAGCTACTACATCAAAACCTTTTTCTAATAGAGCTCTCACTGTATCACCACCAGTATATCCAGAAGCTCCAAAAACAACAGCTCTTTTTGGCATAGCATTGGCCTTAGTGGGATTTGTCAAAATAGTTAATGCAGTATATGAAGCCAGAGGAGCTAATTTAATGAATTTTCGCCTACTAACATCATTTGAAAATCTGGATTTTAATTTTGTAATATCAGGTGTGTATCTTTCTACTTTATTATAATTAATAGTATTAATCTGTGTAAAAGCATATCCGTATACAGAAAGTGATAATAATATAATTTGTTTAAGCATTTTATTTATTATAATAATATATTTTTATATATAAAACTATTAATTATTTATGATATAATTATGATAAATATTGCTTTTTGGTCTAATCAATTGGGTGAAAGAGGAACAGAAATAGCAATGTATGATTATGCATATTATAATCAAACAATATTGAAAAATAAGTCATATATATTTTATGAAAAAAATAACGAAAATAATAATGCGGAAGTTATCAATAAGTTTGCTAGATATTTTCACATTGTTGGTGTTGATAATTTCAGTAATGTGGACAATTATCTTATTGAAAAGGATATTAAAATAATTTATATTATAAAATCCGGCCATAATGATGGTAGATTAAGTAATGTAGCAAAAAATATTATTCATTGCGTATTTACATGTAATGAACCTCATGGAGATGTATATTGTGCTGTATCGGATTGGGTCAAGAATAATAAAAGGGGTAATATAAATGCCAATAAAATTTTAACATTACCACATATAGTATCATTGCCAGAACATAATAAAAATATGCGGGAAGAATTGAATATACCTGTTGATGCGAAAGTATTTGGTAGACATGGTGGTTATAATACTTTTAATATCAATGTAGTTAAAAAAGCGGTATATGAAATTGCTTTAAATAACAAAGATATTTTTTTTTTATTTTTAAATACCGAAAAGTTCTGTGAAAAATTGCCCAATATTATACATTTGGATGCAATTATAGATTTAGATAATAAAAGAAAGTTTATAAATACATGCGATGGAATGTTATGGGCAAGGTCAGACGGTGAAACATTTGGGTTATCAATAGCTGAATTTTCAATATGTAATAAACCGATAATAGCTTGTAAAACTGGTGATTTAGCTCATGTTGAAATATTAAAGGATAAAGGTATGTGGTACAAAAATATACAAGAATTAAAAAATTTAATTATAAATTTTAAAATAGATAAAACAGTTGATTATAATTTATATAGAGATTATGCTCCCGAAATAACAATGAAGATTTTTGAGAACATAATTTCGTATTTAAAATAATATTTATGTTTATACTGTATAGAATATACTACACAATGTATATCAAAGATAAAAAAGAAAATGTATGTGGTAAAGATAAAGCAATATATACATTAAATGGTGAAAAATTCATAAAACAAAAAGGAAAAAAAGGTGATGTTTATGTATCATTTGAAAAATATATTAAAAAAAAGAAAGAGAAAGGAGAATGTTTAAATCCTATTGTTAATAAGAGATTAGCAGTTTTAAGCAGAATATTTAAGAAAAGCTCATCGGTAAAACCAGTGGTTAGCAGAAGTTCTTCGCGGCTTAGAGCCAGTGCAGCGCGTAGAGCGAGTTCTTCGCGGCTTAGAGCCAGTGCAGCGCGTAGAGCGAGTTCTTCGCGGCTTAGAGCCAGTGCAGCGCGTAGAGCGAGTTCTTCACGGCTTAGAGCCAGTGCTGCGCGTAGAGCGAGTTCTTCACGGCTTAGAGCCAGTGCTGCGCGTAGAGCGA
>Ga0222719_10003355_pt1 | contig 14269 bp, 16 predicted proteins | sample C33_34DmetaG_FD_165039 | JGI IMG/M metagenome (GOLD analysis project Ga0222719, IMG submission 165039) | Estuarine water microbial communities from San Francisco Bay, California, United States - C33_34D | ecosystem: Environmental > Aquatic > Marine > Unclassified | place: USA: California...
AGGACACGTGGTTTTCATCCTCGAAAGAGGGGTTCGATTCCCCTAGGGACCGCCAACAAATATGTGCCCGTAGTTCAGTTGGATAGAATACGAGTTTCCTAAACTTGGGGTCGCAGGTTCGAGTCCTGCCGGGCACGCCAGACGGACCTGTAGCTCAGTTGGATCAGAGCGTTGGTTTGCGGAACCAGAGGTCACAGGTTCGAATCCTGTCAGGTCCACCAATGCCGCAATAATTAATTGTGTGAAGAAATTTTATTCCATAAGACTGAAACACCACCAGGAGTTCATACCCACTGCCGTGGCACAGCAGATGCTGAAGGAGGAATCTCCGATGATACGTTACCTCGATGACAATCGAGCGCTGGAGTTCAGGTTCATCAAGTCACGCAACAGGTTAGACCTCTACGCAGACGAGAAGTATCTCATGCTGGCCAAGATGAAATACAAGGATGTGTTCGAGAACCGTGCCAGGATGGGATTCATGGAACTGTACATCGGCAGGTTGATCAAGAAGAAACTGTCATTGGCTAAAGGTAGTTCGTGATAAATCTTTGCTAAAAAATTATTTTTTGTTCACTCTCTTGTAAAGTTGTCCTGCCTCTACTATTGGTGCACGGTCCTCATGATTAAGAAAAGGAATGACCTTTTCAAATTGGTCAACGAAATCACTGTGTAATGGATGTCGTTGGTCAAATATATTTTGCTCTTTCCAGTTGTTCATTACTTGCCAGTCCTCTATCTTGTTTAGTGATAACCTGTTGGCTTGGTATTTGCTTGCCAACCCTATCATTTCAATCATTTCGTGATAGTTGTCTTTTTGTACAACAAACTGTAAAACAAACTCAAATCCATACTGTGATTTCAGTGAAGAGATGTAATTGAGATTCTCGATGATCTTATCCCATTTGCCGCCAAGGCGTAATTTCTCATACGTGCCGGCACTCGCTCCATCAATACTTACACCCAATTTTGTGAGATTACTCATGACATGAGGAATCTGTGGAAGGAACTCTTTCAGCATGATCCCGTTGGTCAGTATGCTGTAGTTGATGTTCTCGGTCCTGGGTGTTTTTTGCATGAAATGCCTATAGACGTGTGAAGCGAATGGATCCCCGTCTGATCCTATGTGAACCTGTATAGAGTGTTGTTGTTGGTGTAGCCATTCATTTATCTTGTCAGCCAGTTTGATTCCACGCTGGAAAGTTGGCCCTTCTTTGTGGAATATCATTCCTTTCCTGCAACTGGGACACTTGAGATTGCAACTGTCATCTATGGCCAGCCTGACGTGTTTCAAATTAGTGCTTGGCACTACCTTGCTGAAATACCTTAGGTCGTTGCCCATTAACCATGAACATTGGTTGTTGTTGCAGTAACGGTATGTGCCGTCCGATATGGATCCCTGCATGTGCTGTCGCATGTCACCGTCTAATATCTCTTGTAATGATTTTATCTGTAGGTTTCCCAGACTCTGTGGGAGCCAACTGGTGCACTCACAGGCATAGCACGATCCCTGCTTGTCGACAAGCAACGTGTCAAACGGTCTAGGACAAATCTTCTTCATGCCCAGATTCTTGCGGGTGTCTATGCCGTAGTGGTCGAACAATCTCTGATTGATCTTCATTTGCTGGGATCCGTGATCATGTCCAGTGTCAGTGGTTGGGCCTCATCGGTCTCCTGTCTCGGCATCGGTCGTGGCTTCTTGCTCCGCCTACGCTGTTCCTTCTCACGCTGTTTCTGTAATTTCTTTGCACCCCTGGTGTTCTTGTAGTCGTAGTGTATGCCCATCATGAACCTCCGTTCGTTGTAATTATTCGTCTGCGACCGCGTGTAAAAAGTTTACCAAATGCAACGATTAAGTGTTGCTATTTAGATAAACATGCCGTACAAGCCAGCGGAAGCGGCTGACATGATGGTCTACACTATGGTGTGGAACACCATGAGAGATTCGCAAAACTGTTTCTAGAAAAATTCAGTTCAAAGTTAAGATAAGGTCCAAGCCCGTACGATCGGGTTTGATTTGGCCTTGGCCAGCTCATCACTAAAACCCGGCTCGTCCATGAAGGTTTGTCGGCCATGATCCATGTCCGTGCTCCAGTCCTCGATCTTGTTCAGGAACAATTTGTCCACGTGGTATCTGCTGGCCAAATCCACCATCGAGCACATCTCGTGCCAGTTGTCCTGCTGAACAACCATGTGCAGTTGGAACTCGAATCCGTGCTCCGCCTTCAAAAGTTTTGCCTGTTGTAGGGCGTCCAATATTTTGCCCCACTTACCGCCAACCCTCAACTTCTCATAGGTCTCCGCCGAGGCGCCGTCCATGCTGATCCCAAATCTTGTCAGTCTCGACATGATGTGGGGCACCTTCGCATGGAAGTCGGGCAACATCAAACCGTTGGTCAATAGGGAATAATATATGTTATCTTTCCTGGGAGTCTGTGTCATGAAGTGCCTGTACACGTGTGAAGCGAACGGATCTCCGTCTGATCCTATGTGCACAGTTATCCTTTTTCTGAGTCCCTGCAACCATTCGATGATCCGGTCCGCCAATTGTATTCCCTGTATGAACTTTGGTCCATCGCGATGGAATATCAGGCCATTCCTGCAACTGGGGCATCTGAGGTTACAGCTGTCATCTATGGCCAGCCGTAGGTGCTGTATGCCATCTGGCCTGTGTGTGGGCCAGGATCCCTTCTTTATGTAGGCGCACTGGTGTTGATTGCAGTACCTGTAGGTGCCGTCATCTATGCTGTCCTGCAGGTGCCTGTGCATGGCAGACCCGATGATCTCCGACAGTGGCTGGACCTGCAGGTTGCCTATGCTCTGCGGCAACCACGCGGTGCACTCACAGGCGTAGCATGAGCCCTGCTTGTCTATGAGTATGGTGTCCCATGGCCTGGAGCAGTTGCCCTTGATCCCCAGGTCCTTGTGGATGTCTATGCCGTAGTGGTCGAATAGGCGTTTGTCAATCATCATTTGCGGGGATCGGTGATCATGTCCAAGGTCAGCGGCCGATCCTCGTCTGGTTTCTGTGCGGGCGCCGGCCGTGTTTTCCGACTGCGCCTGCGCTGGTCTCGTTCCTGTTGTTTCTGCATCTTCTTGGCACCTCTGGTGCTCTTGTAGTCGTAGTGTATGCCCATGATGTCGCCTCCGTTAGTTGTAATTATTCGTCTGCGACCGCGTGTAAAAAGTTTACCAAATGCAACGATTAAGTGTTGCTATTTAGATAAATATGCCGTACAATCCAGAGCGATCGCCAGGCCAGTGATCGCATACACAATCATATAGGAACACAAGGAGAAAAATCTATAATGAAAATAACAAAGAAGAAGACGGCTATAGGTGCGGCCATAATCATCGCACTCATAGTGATCGGTTTCATAATGAAGCCCAAGCCAGCGGAAGCGGCTGACATGACGGTGTTTGGGGAACTGAACTACATGCTGTCAAACAACGAGGACGCCAATGGCGTTTCAACATCCAAGGCGGAGAACAACGGTTCATCGATCGGTGTGGACTTCGCACAACCACTGTCTGAGGGCGTGGACGGATTCGCCACCCTTGAGGTGGACATCGACGCGGACGACTCGGGTTCAAACCCATTTGACTCCAAACTGGCCTTCGCCGGTGTGGACATGGGCACCGCCGGAATCATATCAGCGGGTAGACAGAACTCAGTGTTCAAGGGCGCAGTGACATCTAAGACAGATGTGTTCCCAGAATACGGAAACGCGGCCGCACAGAAACTGTTCAGCAGGGACTCACACACAGTGATCTACTCGAACACCTTCGGTGCAGTTAAGTTGGACAACTTGGTCAAGGTCGACGGCACAACCGGCAAGTCGGGTGTTGACGTCTACGAGACGGCGGCCAGCATGGACATCAGCGACAGCCTGAACGTGGGTGTCGCCTACAGCGATGACAAGGTCAACGAGATCCAGTACACAGGTGCCGGTCTATCATACAGCCTGTCTGACGCGACCACGATCGGTTACAACCACACAATCAAGGACGTGGAGTCTACCAACACAGAGACATCGGCCAATGACGTTGTGGTATCGCACGTGATAGACAACACCACATACTCGGTGGGCTACGGCAAGATCGAGGATGGAGCACAGTACAGCACGTTCGGTGCCGAGAAGAAGATCGGTGAGAACTTCAGCGTGTACGGTGCGATCGAGATGACCGACCCAGCGTCTGGCGTTGACACGCAGGATGCCGCGGCGGGAATCAAGTTCACGTTCTAGTCTGAATAACGTTCAAGCCGGCGGAGATCTGAGAAGGTCAAGGTCGGCTTTACGCTTTTACGCTAGTCGCGTATTTTTTTAACTTACGCTATTTTTTATCGCCCAATTATCATATTACCAACAATGTCAATGCTAATTAATTGTATGGCTTTGACAAAAGAATATCACGAACTGCTAAAAAAAATGCATGTGAAAAAACCAAAATGGGGTCGTAACTTCAGAGACAGAGATATACCCAAAATGATGAAAGAGGCCATAGAAACTTTCGCTCCAAAAAGCATTCTAGATTTTGGATGCGGTGCTGGTGTTTTGGTTAACAAGTTGAAACATTTGTATCCTAATATCAACGTTACAGGGTGGGATCCTAGGTTTGAAGGAGACATGCCAACAGAAGTGGACATGATAATATCAACCGATGTTCTAGAACATGTGGAACCGACCCTCGTTCAAGAAACTTTAATAGATCTGGGAAAAAGATCTAAAATATGCCAATATCATTTAATTGCTTGTTTCAAAGCCGTTGCGATATTACCCGACGGTAGGAACGCGCACCTCACAGTAAGGACACCAGACTGGTGGCAGGTCGAGTTGAAACATACCAGGATGGACAAATTCAAAGAAGACGCGTATGCCCATTTAGTGGATGTACCCGACAAAGATCCTTTGGCTACTACCTATTACGAGTGTATATTAAAAAAATAATATAGATTTATTCTGATTTACCAAATAAAAAGCCATTACGTGCTATGTGTTTGGCACCATCGTTTTTCGATAAGACTTGAATTTGTTTAGAATGGTTATCAATTATTGAATAACCTTTTTGTCCTAGCAGATCCGTCCAGTATTCTGTTGGCTGGCAGTTTACATGGTGCCAACCCCGCTGTCCTGGAACAGCGTGTGTCATTAATATCCATTTTCCATTGGTCAGCGTGTCAATTAAATTTGAAACATACTTTTTATCCACATGTTCTACAACCTCAATACATACTGTCAAATCAACTGGTTTGAGGAAAGGACCGTTGACTAGGTCATGTTGTATTGTCGGCACTACCGCATTTTCAACATTTTCTGGGAGGCCCTCGACCGCTGTCACTTCGCATCCTTGCTCAACAAACCATTTGGCAGTATGGCCTTGACCGGATCCAATATCCATAACAGTTTTAATTTTGAGATTATCTAAACAATATTTGAAAGCAGAAGCACTAAAGCAGGCAGGATCACCTTCAGCAAAATTGCCACCTAGATGGGGAAATTTCTCGTCTGTTACGTAATTTGACATAAGAATACTTATGTTGTTTCGTTGTCTAAGATTTTTTTATAGTAGCTCGCAAGGCCTGGAAAACTTTGAAGATTACTCGACGACATTTCTTTTCGTTTGCCTTTCCCTGACCAAATGTATGCATCTTTATTGTAAACGTGATTGCTGTAGGTTCTTTCAACTGGTGCAAAGTAGTTGTCAATCAACATAGAGTCCATTACATCTTGATCGAGATACCAAGCAAATTTTTTTTGATTTGAAAGCCTAACTACTATTTCATGTCGTGCTCTATCATTACTCGAAAAAACCACAGAGTATCCTATTGTTTTGTAATCTCTGGTGTTTGGTTCACCCCACACGTTTACCCACGATTGTGATGTGATCTTCTCATAATCGTCTTCAGAAAGATCTTTATGAAGCACACTGTCCGAATCAACGCACCATACCGGTACCTGGTCTTCAAACAGGTTTACAACTTGTCGGAATCTGTCACAAACCCAAAATCCTTTTTTTGAGTCTAGATCTTTTGTGTATTCTAACGGAGTCGGCTCTGTAGAACACTCTACGCCTTTTTTTTGACACCATTCTACATCTCGGTCTACGCCATCGTAAATGTGTACCCTTACATTGGCCCATGGAGCGTGTTGTCTAACACTCATGATAAAAATCTTAGTCCATTTGTTAAAAAAGACTGTGTCGGAGGCGCAAAAGAAGCCTTTTTTATTTGTCTTGTTGATCATATTTTTTACATCAATCTTAAATTTGTCTTTCGGTTGATCAATCTCATTGTCCAATCTTTCTCGAGATCCCAGTTGTGCTTACGCTTCCTGTCTCGAGATGTTTTTGGGTCACCAGTTTTATCATCATGATAAAAGGTAAAGGATTTTTTGAAGTCAAATCCATAGAGGTTAAGTTCTGATGGATTGGCCTCTACACACATATAGAATGCGGTGGCTCCTGTAGAAGGCCAAGATTTGTGTCTAGTATACCCTATTTGTTTCTTTAAAAAATCAAATTTTTCTTTTGGAAAAAAGTAATCTGTGTTTGTTGAAGGAGTAAAGTTTTGTTTTTCTTCTCCGGTCATAAAACTTGGATTGAAACAGTGACCTGTGTGTATCTTTGTTACTTTGCTAGGTAATTTATCATCGGATGTGGCCCACTCTGGCATACTGAAGAACAACACATCTGTTTTGTTACCATGGCTTTCTGTACCACACAGGTTTGGTCCTAAATTAATTCTACAAACAATGTCATGACTATCTATGTCTGTGCCTTTGTGTTCATATAGCAAAGATTCGGCATTCCCTACTAATGCTACCGTTTTATTTTTAAACATAGATTCTAAAATAAATGACATGTGGATATTTAAGTTTAAATACTTTTGTTATGAATTTCTCAAAAACTTATACAGATTCTGTTAAAATTGGAGCCAACTATCATGCCACTCATCCCAAATGGACAGGTCTAGGCACAGCTCAATATCAAAAACAGATAGAAGTGTTACGTGATAGGTATGGTGTTCGTACGGCTTTAGATTTTGGGTGCGGCAAAGGACAGCAGTACTCAGAACAGCATTTTGATAAACAGGTCGGTATCGAAGTCACACAATATGATCCATGTATTCATGGTTTAGATAAATGGCCTGAAGGCAAATGGGATATGGTATGGGCCTTCGATTGCCTGCCCATGGTCCCCCGGAAAGATTTACCTTGGTTATATGGAGAGATGCGTTCGTGGGCCAGCCATGTCATACTTGTTGCCGCACAATTAGGAAGACCTCCAAAGATGAGTAAGCAGAAAGCATACTCCTATGTTGACATATCAAAAAAATGGCAGGACATGTGGTGCGGGGGAGTAGAAAAATGGACAGCGCCAAAGTTTCATTTGATTAACAACTTTGAAGAAGTGGGCCATCCCCCTTCTCTTTAAAATTACACTTTTACAAAAACTACTTCTTTTTAACGCTTCGCGTTATTTTCTTAATTTACGCTTTTTTGATAATTTACGCTTCCGCTCTTCGGAAGTAATGTACGGTTCTTGTGTCTCTAGACCTGCCCTTACCTATCTTGAATTCCTGTCCATACATCTTTCTAAATGAGGCAATCATCGCCATTGCGTGATCCTTGTGTCTGGGTTTGGTTAATTTCTGTGTTTCATATATGAGCACTCCGTCCTCGGCAGTTAGGTTGTAATATTCCTTTGCAATACTATCTGTGTTCATACCATCTATGTCGGCGACCTGTATGGTCATCGCGAAACTGTATATGACGTCAAACTTTTCTGTGTTTGATTCACAGAACTCCTTGAATCCTTTCTTTATCCAGACAACGTTGCTGGGTTGTGGCACCGGCTCTGCGTAAGGTTCCACACCAACTGCTGACTTGAACAGATGAGCAAGTTGTGCAGTGAACTTGCCATTGTTTGCTCCGGTGTCCAGCAGTGTCTTGTCTTGACCACAGTATAACTTCAGGTCAAAGAGCTCTATACGTTCCTCTACGTTGTTTCCTATCTTGCTGTGTTGATATTGATCCCAAGCGTTGAGGTTCTCTGCTTCACTTTTCTTCATAACGTCCTTTCGGCGGTGGCGTAATTGTAGTGTTACTTATTTCGTGCCTCAAGTGTTGAAGAAATATGTCGTTGTCGTGTTGTGCGAAGCTCTCTGTGAACAAACTGTTGAACTGGTCCTCCCTGTCACAACCACGTGGCCATGCACGTTCAAAGTCGATGAGGTTGAGATTCAATCCATCCACCATCATCATGCTGAGGCAGTAACCTTGCCTGTCATCGTCCGGTGACCATTGGTATGTCACGTCTACTCCGGCCTCGTCGAGGTCTTGTACGATTTGTTCTGCGTGTTGCAGGTAAGTGTTTCTCTGATCCTGGGCAAAGTGTCTGAAGGGGTATCCCACCCACGACATCTTTATAGACAACTTTTCTGGATCACTGTCTAACAGTTTTGGGAACCTCGGACTATGCTTAAGGCGTTCGAGGCAGGTGACTTCCCTGTAGAAACAAAGTTCTAACGAGTCCCTCAACGGGTCTATTTCCATCCTGAACTTTGGCTTCCTAGGTCTGAATTGTTTGATCACGTAGCCTTGATCCGGATAACATTCCGTCAAACACGTTTCTCCTTTGCTTCTGTACATAGGAATATTTAATCTATGTACTTTTCTAATCGAAATCCTTTGGAATCATAGCACTCCACGTAGTCGGAGTTGTTTGAATGCCTTACCGTGCCTTGACCCCACACAACATCGTAATCGCTGTAGGCAAATGCTCGTTTTATGGTTACGTCGATATATTGGCCGTTACCTACGCCCAATGTTAGGAATGTCACATACCTACCCTTGTCTCCACGGAACACCCTGCCATTGGCTATCATGCCCGCGAACTCTACCTTGTCGAGATATAGTTCTCTCACGTACATGCCGGGCATGAAATCTTCATGGCTCCACCAACCATACTTCCTGTATTGGAATTCTGGAGTGTCCCACTTGTCGGATTTGCTCGGTGTGACAACATCTATGCCGACACGTTTGGCCTCCGTCCTGTAGACCCAACGTTTGTAAGAGCCCTGGCAGTGTTTTAGACAAGACTTCCAGAACTTCTTGGGGTTGTGTGCTTTCTGGTATGCCAGTGCCCATATCAGTCTACCCAAATTTACAGCGTGTGCCCTACACAATCCAAAACCAGACAATGATTGTAGCATCGTGATGATCTCGTCCTTGCGTGGGTGGTCACCTAGTCTTGTTATGAACTCCATGATCCTTTCCTCGTTCTTCTTGGCGAACGCTCTACGATACATGTCAGCCTCGTACTTGTCTATGCCCAACACTTCAGATATCCTGTCTATGGCATCATCCTCGTACACTATTGTGTCACTCATACGCTCTTTACTCCAGTCATGGAACATGGTGGCTTTCTTACGTCCCGACACCGCCACCGGCCTTATCAGTGCAGTTCCGAACACACAGTCTTTAACGCTCTTTGGTTTTATCGCCCTGAACAGTCTCCTCATGGCCGGGCTCTCTGCCTGCGTCACTCCCAGCACGTCGCCCCTGCACAAAAGTTCCGAAGTAGCGGAGTCCTCTTCGGGGTAGTCCGTCAGTTTCCGTGTGGGGTCTATCTCTATGAGTTGCGACAAACCACGATTGGCTAAAATGTCCACCTTGAGGTGTTCCAGGTCCTCTACTTCGTTCTTGTCTAACAGTATTTGGTTTTCCGCCGTGAACAGGCTTTTTGGTAGTTGTCTTTGAAACATCAGTATTCCTCCACAGTGTTTTGATATGCATCTCTTCTTGCCTTTCAGTTTGTTCTCGATCCGTTTGGCTTCCTTGGTGTCTATGCCTAGCGAATCATATGTGAACCTGCGGGGTAGGTTGCCCTTGACTCCAAGTCGCTTTGCCGCTTCACGCCTTGCTGACTTATCCTTGTAGAGCACGTAGTTGGATATCCTAGCACTGCGTCCGGGCCACTTCTTGAAGATCCTCTGCATGACCTCTTCCTGCTTGTGATGGGGGAAATCTATGTCCACATCAGGTAGGTCGTCCCTGTTCGGGTTGAGGAACCTAGCCACGGGTATGTCCCACTCCACTGGGTCCACATCCGTTATGCCCAACAGGTAACAGACCAATGACGAACCAGCCGAACCACGTGTCATGTGTGGTATGTCCTTTGTCATTGCTATGATGTCACATATTTGTATGAAGTAGTCTACGAAACGTAGTTGAAGGATGATGCGAGTCTCCTCGGCTAGCCTATGCGTGTATTCTTCTGTGCCTGGACATTGCCTGATGAATCTATCGTACAGCCTTGCTATGTCGTTCAGTTCCTTGTCTTTCATTTGCCTATGCTTTTGTGTTTGCCTGTTATTGCCTTGAGCAGGAATATTTATCTGCGTAGATTATGAAGTGGCGATTTTTTGACGTAATCGATTTTTGGGTGTGTCTATGTTTCTCTTGTCGCACACGTTACTGATCACGCATTGGTCACACAACGGGGATCTAGATCTACACACCAACTTGGCATGCGTTATCAGCCACATGTGGGCACCGTACTTGTACTTGCTGGGAGTGGTGTTGTTGACTGTGACAGATGCCTTGCCTTCGTCTAATGAATCTGCCCAACCCAATCTCCACAGCATACGGAACACGTGTGTGTCCACTGCTATGTGTGGCTCGCCAAACACAAACCTCATCACGATGTCAGAGCTCTTACGTCCAACCCCCGGCAGTGTCATCAGTTCCTTCTGTGTGCTGGGCACACGTCCGTTGAACTTCTCCAAAAGCATCTTGCTGGTGGCCAGTATGTTCTTAGACTTGGAGTTGAACAGTCCCGCGGGTCTTATGGCTTCTATGATCTCTTCTTGTGTGAGCTTCAACATGTCCTCGGGTGTATCGGCCAATGCGAACAGTTGCCTGCAGGCCACTGCCGTCCTCTTGTCTTGCGATTGTGCCGACAGCATCACACCTATGAGGCTGGTGTATGCCTTTGAATGAATTTTTGCTTTAGGTTTCTTGTTTGAGTAGTTTGGGTATAGGGCACTCAACTTCTCATAGATGTATTCAATGTCGTTACTGTTCTTCATCTGAGTGTAACTCGTTGAGCAGTTGTCTCAGTTTGCCACCTTCCACGGTGGCCTTCACTTTGCCTATGGTGTCGCCCTTGGTTGGATCAGGCACATCATCTCTGGCATCCTTAGGTGTGCCATCACCGGTTACCTTGGATGTTTTCTTGAGGTTGTCGTATATGGTACTTCTCTGCTTGTCAAACTGTTTGTATTCAGGATCGTCCGCTAGGTCCCTGATCCTTAGACTGTCCACGTCAAACTCCAAGTCTACCTTCTGTCCAACTCCTGAACTTGATCTGGTCTTCATGAACTGTATCTGATATCTACCACGCTCCTTCATTGCCCTTGATGTGAATATACCTATCACGTTGTCTGCTGTCTGTATCTTAGACAGTCCTCCTGAAATGTGACTGTGGTCAAACTCGATCTCTTCTACCGAAGCCCTGTTCAACTGTGATGCCGTTGCCAACACACACTGTTTCTCCACGACCAAGTTCCTCAGTTCTTCAGACACGTACTTGTCTTTTATGAACAGATCCGCTGGTGATATCTTCTTGCTCTTGGGCATCATGAGATCCAAGTAGTCGATCAAGATACAGTCAATCTTCTTCTTTGATTTGAGCTCCAGTTCCTTGAGATACGTCCTCACGTCCAGCACGTTGCTTCCACTGGGCAGGTACTTGATCTGTAGCAGTCCGGACTTCTTGGCCAACATCTTGACCTTCATCTCCACGTTGTCTATCTCTGGGAAAACCCGCTTGGTTGGAATGTTGGTCATCATGGCGTCCAGCCTCATGGCCGTCAGTTGTTCACTCAACTCGAATGATATGTAACAAACGTTCAGACCAGCCTGTGCCCAGTTCACCGCAAGATTCTGTAGGAACAAACTCTTTCCTGCTCCTGATCCACCAGCAAAGATGTTCAGTTCCCCACGGTTGAAACCGCCAAACAGTTTCTTGTCCAGGTTCTGCCAGCCAGTGCTGATCTGTCCGTTGTTGTCCTTGAGGGCCTCAAGTCTTCCCTTGGGATCCTCGAAGTAGTCCGTGCCGAGGTCCCTGGTCAGTCCCACGTTGACCGCTTCCTTGACCATGTCCTCCACTGGGGCGTAATCGCCCTTCTCCAACAGGTCCGCTGATTGCAGTATCGCGTGTTCCAGTGCCTTGTGTCTCGAAAATGTTTCGAACTCGTCCAGCAACCAATTGAAGTGGCTTGGGTCTAGGTCCTTGGCAGATTTCAGTTTAATGTCGTGCTTGGCGTTGACCTGTTCTACGTCTGGCATGACCTTGTACTCGTCCATGTAGTCCTTGACGAATTTGGCTATTGGTTGTAGTTTACGATCAAAAGATTCTGGTTTGAATATGTTCTGTGCTCGGGCGAAGGATTCCGCATCTGCGAGTAGCATCTCTATATAAAGTTTCTGTACGTCAAACGTGTATTCAGCCATTTTTTACTCCACATTGTAGTTTACAACATTCATGGGCAGAAGTAAATTGTTTTGTTGATTCAAAGAAGTCTTTTATACTGCTGTCTTCCATTATTTGGTTAAATGTTTTATCTAAGATATTAAATGAATTTTGTTTTGGTGAGAATAATGATTTATACTTGTATCTGTATGTGCCCATGTAACAGCAAGGATAAAAATTACCTTCGGCATCAATGTATAATCCTTTATCCGGACCTCCGTTGGGCACACTCATACATTGCTGTTTAATAATTTTATCTTCGTCTGTTCCGTCAAGCACAGATTGTTGATCTTTATAAGTATGATTAACATATTTACTGTCAGGCATTAGGTCTTTATGTCCTAGCCACCTATCACTTTGTCTCAGACTGAATCTTCTTATACCCAACATTCGACTTAATTTTTCTGCTTCATCTATCTGGTGTTGATTGTGTTTGAAAACTATAAATTTCCAGACAGTTTTAATATTATGCTGTGTGACTATTTCTATGCCATCCATGATAGTATTCCATTTTGCGTTTTTCCTGTACAGGTGATTTGTATCCTCTAATCCGTCTATACTGAATATAATTGTGTCGACACCAGATAATGTTGAACACAAGGTCTTCCACCAACTTTTTTTCTTCCCGCTTCCATTTGTTGTAATTTCTAAAGTACTATTGATGTCTTTTAGTCTTGAACACAGTTTAATAAATTGAGCATGATAAATTGGATCACCGTTGTTGCCACACATGGCTATATTAGGAGACGCTCCGTCGAGAAAATTTATTAAATGCTCTATATTGATATCATGATTTATCCGTTTTTTAAATGCTTCGCGGAACCATGTCCTGTCACATAAAGGACATTCTAGTATGCATTTACTGGATGGTTCTATGTGCCATGAAATCTTATCCATACATCTTCCTTTTTAGATCTATCTTCAGTTTACTTGACTCAGTTGTTTTCAATATTGACTGTATAGTAAATAGCCTACCATATTTCATTACAGCATCAGCCACATCGCCAACCGTTTTGTCCCATTCTGGGAACGCCACACTCCATCCAAACTCCGTGGCCTGATCCACTAACTTTTGTCCGGGTGCGTCCCTGTCAGGCACTACTATCACTTGCCTGCCCAACCCATCTATCAATTCTTTCTGTATTTCATTCACTTCCGACCCTAGTATGCTGACGCCAGAAACTGCGATGGCATCGAACGGTCCTTCTGTGACCAAAACGAACTTCCTCGTCCAATCCTGTGCGTCCATGTTGAACACGTATCCTGGCCACACGTCCGTGTAGTATTTGACGGCTCGCGATTCCTCGAACACCCGACCCGTGTATCCTACCACTTCTCCTTTCCAGTAGAACGGGATTAATAGCCTTTGGTATATGTCCCACATCTTGTCTGGAGAGTACATGAAGTCATACCAGTCGGCACCTATGCCTCTGCTTTCTAGGTATTTGAGTAGTCCGTCGATCCGTTTCCATTGTGGTTCCGTAAGATCATTGGCCACGTACTTCTCTAACCACACGTCCAGTTTGTGTGTGTTCTTTGGTAGTGCTTTTTTCTTGAATGTGACAAATTTTTTCTTTTCATACTTGGTGTCGCTCTCTTCTTCACGCATGGCCTCTATGGCCAGTTTCTTTATGGTGTCCTCGGGTATTCCTATGTAGCTCATGAACTGCCTCATCTTGTAAGTCAGTTTACGACCAATCACGTAACTGGTCTTAAAGCCACAGTTGAAACT
>Ga0222719_10003356_pt1 | contig 14269 bp, 11 predicted proteins | sample C33_34DmetaG_FD_165039 | JGI IMG/M metagenome (GOLD analysis project Ga0222719, IMG submission 165039) | Estuarine water microbial communities from San Francisco Bay, California, United States - C33_34D | ecosystem: Environmental > Aquatic > Marine > Unclassified | place: USA: California...
AATAAATCAGATGAAAAATTAATAAATAAATCTGATAAATTAATAGATAAATCAAATGAAAAATTAATAAATAAATCAGATGAAAAATTAATAAATAAATCTGATAAATTAATAAATAAATCAGATGAAAAGTCTGATAAATCTGAAGTAAAATCGGATGAAAATGAAGTAGATATTATAAATGATTTAATAAATCATTTAAATATTTCAGAAAAAAATCATTATAATGAAATAATGAAAATAAAAACTTTAAAAAGTGCTTTTCAATATTGTATAATAAATAAAATAAATTCCCAACAATATGGACCATTAATTGAAAATTATATTTTAATTAAATATAATTTTAATAAAAATAAAGCAAGTTTATGTATAGGAGATTATAATAAAAATAATAATAATTATGAAATAAAAATATCAATTTGTTGTAAAAAATCTAAAAAATTTAATTATGTTCAAATAAGACCATCTCATAATTGTCAATTTTATATATTAATTGCTTATTATTTATCAAATAATAATGTAAATAATGGTGGAGAATTATATATATTTAATATACCAAATGATGAATTAAAACAGATTATCTTTAAATATGGTAATTATGCACATGGAACTAAATTAAAATTAGGAGATATTACAATTGAAGCTTTAAATGATTTAAATAATAATAAAGAATATTCTATTAGACCAACTATTAATAGTAATTGTTGGAATGAATTAATTAAATTTCAAATTTTAGAAAATGATTTTTAATCATATTTTTCTTTATATAATTTAACTAATTCTCCCATTCCTATTGAATTTTGTCTTGCTGTATTTAAACTTAATGAATAATCTAAATTTTTAAATCTTTGAATTAAAATATTTAAATCAATATTTGATTTTATCCAATGCCAACTTTTTGGACGTAATAATTCTAATTTTTTATCAATTATTTCACCACATTTACCACCATATGCTCTAATTGCAAAATCAACATCTGTTGGTGGTGTTGGTTGTCCTTTTTCATCTTTTGGACCAAATCCAATAAATTTCCAATCTTTATGTTTTGTTTCTAATTTTACTTTTTCCCGTTTATTTTCTTTTTTTTCCCATATTTGAAAACAACATTTTACCATCATATTAGGTGTAAATGAACACGGATTTATAGGTATATCATCATCTAATATTAAATGAAAATTTATATTTAATTTATTTTGAATACTTATACGTCTAAATGTTCTTGGTATTATAAATGCGATTACATTTCCCCATTTTGCGGCATGATTAAAAAATTTTATTGCTAATGAACTTCCTTTACCAAAAGGAGGATTTCCTACTATTAAAATTTTTTTTATATTATTATCAGGATAATATGTTAAAAAATCTTGTTTAATTATATCATCATCATCAGGTAATATATCTATTCCTATTTTTTTATTAATTGGAATTTTTTTTAAAAAACTTCCATTTCCAGCACTTGGTTCAATTACCAATTCCCATTTTGACCATTCATATATTTTTTCTATTGTTTTCAAACATTTTTCTGAAATGTTATTATTTGTATAAAATTTATCTAATCCTTCTTTACGAACTTTTTTTATTGAATTATCTTTTAAATCTAATTTAAAAGATATATTTTTAGATAATTGATCAATTTCATTATTATATAATTCTATATTTTTTTCCATGTTATAAATATTTTATATTATAATTATCATTTTTATATAATATTAATTTTGTAAAATAAATAATAATTCTTTAAAAGTTAAATTATCATCAATATATCGTGTATCATAAATTCCATCTATATACCATATTTCTATATAATTATTATCAAAATAAGCATAATAATGAATACTTTGTTCATCATTTAATAAAACTATAGTATCTTTTGTTGTATATCCTTTAACATTTATATTTTTATTTGTTATTATATTTTTTATATTTAATATTTCTTGATCATTTATTGAATTCCAATGTAATAAACCATTTAATAAAATATTTCCTATTGATGAATTTTTATCTATAATATTTAAAAATTTATATATTTTTATATTTCTATCTTTATTTTCAAAAATTAAATCCATTAATTATTAATTATATTTATTTCTTATATCATAATCAATTATCCATATTATAGATTTTCTACATATAGGACATGTATTTAAATTATGTAAATTACATTCATTACATGTTACTAAATGACCACATGGTTTATATAAAATATTTGATTTATTTGTTAAACATATACAACATGTATCTTCTTTATTTATTATTTCTTTATTAAAATTTAGTATTTTATTTTTATTAAAAAATAAATACATTATAATATAAATTAATATATTTTTTTTTATATAAATTTTTAAACATTTTTTTTTATTAAAGAATAAGTTATTTTAGAATCAATATTATTTTTTATTAAACAATAATTATTTAATTTTAATTCATTATCAATATGTTTATATTTTTGTTTATTAGTAATAAGAAATAATTTTATATTACATTTTAAAAATATTTTTTTTAATATATTTTCTTCATTTGTATTTGACGAAGTGTTAAAATCATCAATTAATTCTTTTAATAAGATTTTTATATTATAATTATTTTTTAAATTTAAAATTTTTTCATTTTGTTTATCTAATTCATTTTGAATTTCTCTAATATTTTCTTCTAATTTATTTTTATTTATAATATAAAAATATATAGGTTTAAAATTTATAATTTTACTTTCTAATTCAATTTTTTCAATTTCTAATTCAGAAAGTTTTTTTTTATTTTCATTTGTTAATTTGTAATTTTTTTTAAATTTATTTAAATCTTGCATATCTGTATAATGTTTAAGTAATTTTGATTGAATTTCTATCTTTTTTATTGTATATGTTAATTTATCTTGAAGTTGAGGAAATATAACTAAATAATTAACTGTAGGATTAATTATTACTTTTTTATTTAATTTATTTAATTTATTTAATTTTAAATTTAATTTATTTAATTTATCTTCTAAATTAAAATCAATAAAATCAAGTGATGATATTGGAGTAGTTTTTGATAAACATATAATAAATTCTTTAAATTTATTATAATTCATTAAATAAGTATTAATTATTTCATGAATATTTGGATTTGTTTCAATAACTTCATATTTTAAAGTATCAATTTCATCTGTTGATAATTCTTCTTGAATTGGTGATTCAGATTTATTTGAATTATTTTCAGTTGAATTAGTTTTAATTGAATTTGTTTTTGATGATTTATTATCTATACTATCACTTTCATCTGATTTTTTAACTTTTATATTTTTTTCTTTTTTACCTTTTAATATTGAAGATGAATCATCATTATCAATATAATAAGAAATTAAACTATGATCTGATAATTTTTCTTTTTCTTTTTTTATGGATTCATCATCAACTATAATTTTTGTATTTGACTTATCTTTATACATTATTATAGAATCATTATTTACATGATATTTATTTGCTGTAACATAAATGTTTGGTTCAAAAATTACGGGAGGATCACATTTATTATTATCATTATTTTCTTCAATAATTATACAATTATCTAATGAAGTTTTATTACCAGTAACAATATTATTAAATAATATTCTAAATTTTTTATTAATATAAAAAGATGATTTTATTTGTGAATATAGTATATCAATAATATCAACAGTATCCATATTAAAATCACCAGTAACTATAATTTTTTTAATTTTATCAAAAAATTTATTTCTTGATATAATTTTATTAAATAAAATTTTTAATTCAGTTTGTTTAATTCTTTTACTATCATCTGTATCTAAATGTATATTTATAATACATTCATGATTATTTAATTTAATAGCAGTAAATGTATGTGTATGTGTGTAATCCCAACCATTTCCAATTTTTCCAATATATATATCATTATCTTTTAATTTAATTTTATTACTAAATAATGTTATATTAAATTTTTTAATAGAATTTTTATTAGTACCATCATTATCTTGATATGAAGCAAGTCTGTTTGATATATAAATTAAGTTTTTATCAGAAAATAACCCATTTTCAGTATATTTTTTAGATTTATATATATTAATAAAAAAATTTTTATTTAAATATTCAATATTATTAATTCTTAAAAATTCTTTAATATTTTTTGATTTTAATCCTTTTTCAAAATCATTATCAATTACAACTTTAATTTTAATTGGTTTATCAACTGAATTAACTACTTCAGTTAATTTATAAAGATTAAAATCTTTTATATTTGCTTCTTGTAAACATATTATATCAGAATTTGTCATTAATTCTTGAATATCATTTCTATTTTTTGAATAAAATCCATAACCGTTTGGTTGTATTTGTTCTTGATTACATATATTTTCTAATAATTTTGTATTAAGATTATAAGAAGAATATAACTTATTATTAGTTCTTTTTAAATTAAGAAATTGTTTAAAATCATAATCAATTTCGTGTTTATTTGCAGGATAAGAATAATATGAAGAATTCATATTTGGATGATAAAATAAATTATGATATAATTTAGTTGTTTGATCACTTTTATGATCATTTGCTAAACAAATAAATTTATTAATTTTATCATTTTCCTGTTTTTTAATTAAATTAAGTTGTACATTTTTTTTCATATTTTTTTTTTCTCCTTTATTTCGATTTGCATCAAAATCTATTAAGTAATTAAAATTATTACCTCTTTCAATAAAATTAAATATATCATTATCATTTTTTACTATATATGTTTTTTGATTATTTAAATCAAATAAAGTAGATTCTTTATCGTTTATATAATCAACAGTTAATTCAATAAATTCAAAAAGTAAAGTTGCATTAATTATACTATTAATTAATTCAATATTATTATTTGGAAATATAAACCCCATTTCTCTATTATGTGATGGTTTTTTATTAAAATTTAAAAACATAAAATTTAAATGATTCGTATTTTTTAAAATTCTAATACCAAAATTAGTTTGTTTTGTTAACCATTGATTATATTTACCATATATAAATTTAAATAAATTAATTAAAATAAAATATGTTGTATTAGTACTCGTACTGGTAATATAACCAGTCGTTATTGAATCACTTGGTGCTAACATTAAATATATATATTGAATTTGATTTTCATCTAATTTTTTATAATTTAAGCGGTTTTTTAAAATAAAATTAATTAATGCTTTAATAGCCTTTTCAATTGGGTTAGAATTAAATTTTTTATGATAATTATTTTTTTCATATATATTAGATAACTTTGTTGGTACATCTGAATGATCAAATTTTGTAAATATATGTGTTGTTATATTAGAATTATCAATTGATCTACGATTTTTATATTTTTGTAAATATTCAATAAATTTATCATTATTTATATCAAAAAAACTGTTATAATCATTATTAAATATTTCATTTTTAATAATATTTTTAAATTTTTCTGAATCTTTTAAATTGTTTACTAAATAATATTTATCATCCATTTTTTTATAATTAATATAATATAATAAAAATGATTGTTTTATAAAATATAAAACAAAAATGGAATTTGATAAAAAAATATTAGAAATTCAAAATATAGTATCCGTAACAGATTTTAATTATAATTTAAATTTAAAACAAATTGTATTACATGCAAGAAATACCGAATATAATCCAAAAAGATTTCCAGCAGTAATAATGCGTATAAAAGAACCAAAATCAACTGCTTTAATATTTTCAAGTGGTAAAATGGTTTGCACAGGTACAAAATCTATTAATAATAGTAAAATTGCAGCAAGAAAATTTGGAAGAATTATTCAAAAACTTGGATTTGATATAAAATTTCAAAATTATAAAATTCAAAATATAGTAGGAAGTTGTAATTTAAATTTTAAAATAAAATTAGAAAATTTTCAAATAGATAATTCAAGTTTTTCATGTTATGAACCAGAAATATTTCCAGGTTTAATTTATAAAATATTAAATCCAAAAGTAACAACTCTTATATTTACAACTGGAAAAATAGTATTAACAGGTGGAAAAAAAATATTTGAAATAGAAGAAGCATTTGATTTAATATATAATTTATTAATAAATTATAATGAAAGTGATTAATATATAAAAAAATATTAATTAATTATATAATGAGTTTATCTATAGCTGCAAGAAAATTTAATATAGTAAAATTAATTTTTTCTAAATTTAAATTTAATGAAAATGTAAAAAATATAATTTTATGTTTTTATTGGAATATATTAGATAATAAAAAAAAAGTTTTATTAGATTGGATTAATATTAATAAAATACAATGGAATAGTTTATCAAAAAATATATATGCATATGATTTATTAAAAGATAATCAAGATAAAATATGTTGGAATAGTTTATCTAAAAATATTTATGGAATTGATTTATTAGAAAAAAATCAAGATAAAATAAATTGGAATGTATTATCACTAAATAAAAATGCAATAAATATTTTAGAAAAAAATCAAGATAAAATAAATTGGAATGTATTATCACTAAATAAAAATGCAATAAATATTTTAGAAAAAAATCAAGATAAAATAAATTGGAATAATTTATCTAAAAATAAAAACGCAATAAATTTATTAAAAAAAAATAAAAATAAAATTGATTGGAATGAATTTGTTAAACATTCAAATAATATTAATTTATTAAAAAAAAATCAAGATAAATATTTATTATTTAATTTATGTTTTAATGAAAATGCTATTAATTTATTATATAAAAATCAAGATAAAATTAATTGGAAAATATTAAGTTTAAATAGAAATGCAATAAATTTATTAGAAAAAAATTTAGATAAAATTGATTGGAATAATTTATGTTTTAATGAAAATGCTATTGATATATTATATAAAAATCAAGATAAAATAAATTGGATTTTATTATCAGAAAATGAAAATGCAATAAATTTATTAGAAACAAATTTAGATAAAATAGATTGGTATAAATTATCTTTAAATTTTAAAGCAATAAATTTATTAGAAAAAAATCAAGATAAAATAAATTGGTATTATTTTTCAAAAAATCCTGGAATATTTAAAAATGAAGAAATGCCAAATATATATTATTAAAATATATAAAAATTATTATATTAATATGTTATATGAATAGTTTATTAAAAGAATTATATTATGATTGGTTTTCAAATAAAAAATATTGGTTTTCATCTAATTTAAAATTCGATACATATTTATGTGATAAATATATTTCATTATTAAATAATAATAATGATTATTATTCAAAAATTGAATTAATTGCATTAATTATTGTATATGATCAATTACCAAGACATTATTGTAGAATATATAATATTCTTGATATTGATTTTTATTCAAAAAAAGCTACAATAATATCAGAAAAAGTGTTAAAAAATTATAATAATTTTACTATTAATGAATTATGTTTTATTTATTTACCATTTAGACATATAAATAAAAATATTAAAGATATTATAAAAAAATTTATTATGTTATATAATATTTCAATTGGAATAGATAAAATTACATGTAAAAAATATTTAAAAAATACATTAGATAAAATTATAAATATATATGATAATAATGATTTAAATATTAAAGAATTTAATGATTTAAATAAAAATATATTAAGTAATAATACATTTTATTATTCTACAATAGATATTGAAAAAATAATAAAAATTGAATATAATAAAATAAAAACAGATGATTTAATAGTTGTATCATTATCTGGAGGTGTTGATAGTATGGTAATTTTATATATATTACATAAATTTCATAAAAATATAATAGCTATACATATTAATTATAATAATAATAATACTTCTAAAGATGAATTAGATTTTGTTAAATATTATTGTAATTATCTTAAAATTAAATTAATATATAGAACTATTGATGAAATATCAAGAAATGAATGTTTAAATAATGGATTGAGAGATTTATATGAAGATATAACAAAAAAAATAAGATTTAATATGTATAATTCTGTAAATCCAAAATATGTTTTATTGGGACATAATAAAGATGATTGTTTTGAAAATATAATAAGTAATATTGGTAATAAAAATAATTATAATAATTTATGTGGAATGTCAATTTTATCTAATATAAATAATTTAAATATATGGAGACCTATGTTAAATATAGAAAAAAAAGAAATTATAGCATATGCTAACAATAATAATATTCCTTATTTATTAGATAGTACTCCTAAATGGTCAATAAGAGGAAAAATTAGAGATAATATAAAACCAGCATTAGAAAATATTAATAATACTAATATGATTGAAGCTTTTTTCATTTTAAAAGAAAAATTAGAAGAATCAAATACAATAATAACATTAACTGTTGATAATTTAATAAATAAATTAAAATATGATAATAATATGTATTATGGTATATATACAAAAGATGAAATAAAAACTATAAAATATATATTAATTTCAAAAATATTTTTTAATAAATTAAATATTAAAGTATCTTATAAAACTTTAAAAGATTTTAGAAAAATAAATAACCGTAAATTTATTCTTAATAAAAATTGTAATATTATAATTAATAATGAAAAAATTATTATAAATATGATTATATAATTTATTATATTAATATTAATTAAATAATGTCTCAACCTATTAATTTTAAATCAACTAAATCACATAATTTATTAGTTTCGAAAACAAATGTAAATGTAACTAAAGAAGACTGTAAAACTATTTATAATAATATTAAAAATAAATTACCTATTTTCAATCCAAAATCAAAATTACCAATTGTATATCATAGCCCTATTACACAAAAAATACTTAAAATCTGTTATAAAAAATATAAAATGAAAAAATTACCGGATGTTATTGATCCCAGAAATTTATTTGGTAATAAAACACCTCCACAATTATCACCTGCATCATCTGCATCATCTGGATCATTATCACCACCCAGTAATTTTAAAAAACATTCATCATCACCATTACCTTCATCATCATCATTACCTCCATCATCACCATTATCACCATTATCACCATTACCTTCACCACCTGGTGCAAAAATACTATCACCTCCAGGTGCAAAAATAAAAAAACCACCACCACCACCAATATTCATACCACCACCACATCCACAATCCCTCCTACACTCTAATCCTATTTCGCCTCCTGGTGCAAAAATAAAAAAACCTCCACAATCACCACCTGGTGCAAAAATTAAAAAACCTCCACAATCACCACCTGGTGCAAAAATAAAAAAACCTCCACAATCACCACCTGGTGCAAAAATTAAAAAACCTCCACAATCACCACCTGGTGCAAAAATTAAAAAACCTCCACAATCACCACCTGGTGCAAAAATTAAAAAACAATCATCATCAATTTCGTCTTCATCATCCTACGGTCCTCCAGGAACACCATCCCCTCCATCATCACGTCCATCATCACCATTACCTCCACCTTCTACAAAAATTAAAAAACCTTCAAAATCACCACCTGGTGCAAAAAAAACACTTCCACTTGATTTTTCAGATGTAAAAGATACTATAAAAACCGCAGATCAAAAACTAAAATTTAATGATTTAACTGATGATGAATGCATGTATGTAATTAATCAAATTATTTCAAAAAAACCAATTATAAATCCAAGATCAACTTCAACTATAGGAAATAAAAGTTCTATTACTAAATATATTTTATATTCATGTTATTATGACAGAAATATAAAAGATGTTGCAAATGTAGCAAAAATAAGTACATTATGTGATGAACCACCAGCAATTAAAAATAAATATTTAGAAATTTATGATAAGTTTAAAGAACTTAAATTAAATTATTCTGATGATAAATTAAATAAATTATTTAATGATTCAGAACTTGATAAAAAATATTTAGATTATTTTAAACTTTATATTGAATCCTGTAAAAAAATTGAAAAACAAACAAAAATTGAAATTTTTACTTTAAATAAACATATGGAAATCATATTTAAATTATGTTTTATAGAAACAACTAATATAATTAGTTGTTTTGATGATATTTTTTTAAATGATTTAAAATCATTAAATAATGATATTTCTATAAAAGAAAATATATTATCAGTTAATTTTATAAATTATTTGATATATAATGATATATATAATGAATATTTAAATCCGTTTTATATTGAAGATAAAAAAATTATATTAAAAAATTCAATATTTAATAGAATATATGTATTCAAACAATATTTAAAACAAAATAAATATACGTTTGCACCATTTGATAAATATATAATTAATAAAAATACAGACTTATCAGAAATAATGATAATGATTCAAAAAGATAATAAAACACTTCCAAAATACTTTGCACATACATTTAATGATACAACTAATGTTAATAATAAACTTAATTATATTACAGCATTTTTAACTGTTTTTGCTGAAGATTTTATATCCAATATAGAAATCACAGACAACGACTCTATAAAATATTTTAATCAAATATCTTCATTAATACCTAATATAAATGAAAGAGAATATCAAGATCTTACATCTGTATTATTTAATAATACAGTATTTAATAAAATGTATATAAATAAAAAAATTATATCAAATAATTTTTCAGGAACACTATGTCATAGTACTATAGATAAAATTACATATTTACATAAATTAAATAGTTATCAAAATTATAATATATTAGAAAAATCTTTGAAAAACATTGAAAATGCTTATAAAAATACTGGAATTTACCCATTTAGTAAAGATTTAAATATAGAATTATCTAATTTTATTATAGATCCTAATATTACCTTATCTCAATCTATTAAAAAAAGATTAATTGATATGTTTGAATTTGTAAAATTTGCTTCATTAAATGTTGATTATAAAAAATCATTATTTGTATTTCATGGAACTTCTGGAAAATTAAATTCTGATTTATTAACATCATTTTTATCTACTTCTTTTAATATTAATGTTGCAATAGATTATTCTCGTAGAAATGCAAATCCACATATATATGTATTTAGAATTAATAAAAATAATATTAAATATATTAATTTTAATGATGGATTACAACAATTATTATTATTACCAGGGACCAGAATATTAGAAAATAATCTATTTAATTATAATAATTTTAATTTTGTAATATGTGATCTTGAAATACCAGATTCTGATTATATTAATAATTTAATAAATAGAATTGATTCAAATAATACAAAATATAAATTAACATCTTATCCATTTAAAATTAAAAATTATACTATTAATGATTATCTAAAAATAATTTCATATCCAGTATATGATGTTAGTATATTTAGAAATAATGTTTATAAAACATCCGATAATAAATATTTAATTTGTAATATATTAGAAGAAACTGCTAAAATTAAAAATAAATTTTTAAATCTTAAATATACTATTCATCAATTAATTATTAATAATATATATTATTATTTTTTAGAAGATAATATTATTAAATATAATTTAATTGATTTTAATAATGGTGAAATATTTACAGGTTGGAAATATGATAATACATTATCACCTATTATAACAAGACCTGATTATAAATATGATTTTAATTTCTTAATGATAGATATTTTATGTAATAATTTTGATTTAATTAATAATCTCAGTTATTTAATGACAACAAATTTTAAAGTTAAAAAAGTTTGGTTTAAAACAACTGGTATATTTAATGGTCTTGGAGTACAAACTATAACATTGGAAGATATAAAAAAAACCAGTGTATTAAATGAAAGATTTGAAAAAGACATTAATACAATTATAAATACTAATGAAATTTATACAAATAATAAACAAGATATAACTTCAATTATTATATTATTCTATAGTTTAATCAAAAAATTTAAATCTAATAAAATTATAGATACAATTATAGATCAATATAAATATCTAATTAATAATATTTTAGATATAGGAAAAGATACAGAAGAATATAAAGAACTTTTAATATTACTTGATACTATAAAAGAATATTTTAATGCAAAAGTTGAATATATATTAAGTTTAGATAAAAATAAATTAATTCAAGATATAAATATATATATGCCTAAAACCAGTGGAGGTAAAAACATATTTAAAAAAACTAATAAACTTCAAAAAGAAAAAAGAGAAGAAACACCATATAAAGAACATATAGTAAAAGATACTGTTTATATTTCTAAAACAAAAAGTTCAAAACAAAAAATGAACATATATATGGATACAGATACAACAACATTTGATAAATATGGTTATGAAATTGCACCACAACATTATTCTTCAATGCACACTATTAGTTATGCTTCATTTAAAGCTATTAATAAAAAATACAAAATATAAAAAATATAACATCAAATATCATCAAATATAAATGAACAAATAATTTATTATATTTATTATAATTAAAATGGATAATAAATTAAAAAATAAAAAACAACAAAAAGATAAACTTAAAAATAAAAATGAACTTAAAAATAAAAATGAACTTAAAAATAAAAATGAACTTAAAAAAAAAGGAGGTGTTTTTAAACTACATGATTTAAATAGTGATATAGTTAATTCAATTAAAAATTTAGTTTTAACAGATGAACATAAAAGAAAAATTAATGAACAAAAAAGAAAAATTAAATATGATAGATTAAATCATATAACTCATTTCAAAAAATATAAAAATCATTTAAATAATAGAATTACTGCTAATAATAGATCATTATTTAAAAGTGATAAAGATATGGAAAATTTTAATAATGATAAAAATATAAGAAAATATACAAAAAGATATATGAATAAATTTAAACCAACAAATATACTATTGAAAGAACTATTTAAAATATATAAAAATAAACTTCCATCAGTTGATGAAAAAATTAATATAGAAAAAATAATAGAAGACACAGAAAAAAAAGATATATTTATAAATTATCTGAAACTTACAGATAAAGATGATTATGAAATAGAAGAAATATATAAAGATTTTTTTACTCATTATAAAAAAGAAATATTAAAATATTATGAAGCATTCAATTATATAGAAACTATGAAAAAAAATAAAAAAATTCATTTAGAGTATATGAGATCTGAATATCCTAAATATTTCAAAATATTAGAAGACCAAATTGATTCATCTTTATTTCCTTTTATATTAAATAAATAAAAATTTTAATATTAAATAAATAAAAATTTTAATATTAAATAAATAAAAATTTTAATATTAAATAAATAAAAATTTTAATATTAAATATTAAATATGTCTACCTTAAAAGAAATTAACAAATCTAAAATATCCCAATAATATTTTAAGATCATATGTATAATATTTTCATCAAATATAGATTTGTTTAGGATGATTTTAACAACATTAAAACGTTTTACAGCAGAAGACATTTATAAAATAATAATATAAGATATCATTTTTATAATGGCATAGGTTCATCTTCAAATATTGAAGGATTTAAAGATAAATAATTCCAATTAATTTTATCTACATTATTTTCAAGAATATGAATAGCATTTATATTCGTTGATAATTCATCCCAATTTATTTTATCTAAATTATTTTCAATAATTTTAATAGCATTTTTATTAAAACATAACAACTGCCAATCAATTTTATCTAAATTATTTTCAAGTAAATTTATAGCATTTATATTCATTGATAATATAAACCAATTTATTTTATCTAAATTTTTTTCTAATAATTTTATTGCATTTTTATTATTTGATAAATTATACCAATTGATTTTATCTTGATTTTTTTCTAATAAACTAATTGCATTTATATTTTTTGATAATTCACTCCAAATAATATAATTAGGATTTTTTTCTAATAAATTAATAGCATTTTTATTACGATTTAAAAGCATTTTCTCGTAATCCCATATTTCTTTTTTATATTGTTTAATAATACTAATAGCATTAGAATTATCACATAATTGAGCAAAATTAATTTTATCTGGATTTTCTTTTACACCTTTGCACATTTAAAACGCCGATTTTTAGACCTTATAATTTTTAAGTTTCCGTCTCATTCGTGAGGTTTTCTTTACATATGTTGTATCTCTTTTATAAGCACCCTTAAATATATTAGTATATTTCTTTTTTGGTATTTCACGGAGAACTTTGCTAATATTTTCTTTTAGTTTTGTATGTGTTAATCCGTCTATCTTTTGTAAGCGTGATTTTAGCATACTAAAATAATTCTCAATGCTATTTGTAAAGTGTTGATAAGGCACGGCATATAAGATATTATTATGCTTACTAATTAATTCTTTTATGCGTTCGTTTCTATGCGAACTGGCGTTGTCTAAAATAATTAATTTATCCTT
>Ga0222719_10003358_pt1 | contig 14261 bp, 21 predicted proteins | sample C33_34DmetaG_FD_165039 | JGI IMG/M metagenome (GOLD analysis project Ga0222719, IMG submission 165039) | Estuarine water microbial communities from San Francisco Bay, California, United States - C33_34D | ecosystem: Environmental > Aquatic > Marine > Unclassified | place: USA: California...
ACTGCGTACAAATACTAAGGCAGTGTCTGCATCTACAAGGCCGGCATACTCTCTATTATTAAATGGGGATTTAACTTGCATAAAGTTGCTTTCAGGAACACCAGCCATTGCTGCTAGTTTCTTCTTTACTTCAAATGGAAACGGTCTTGCTTTTGTGTCGTTGGTTGCTGCTACATAAACATTAGATTGCCCAAATGTTTTTACAGCCCAGTCGTATAAACTTTTATGTCCAGGATGAAATGGGTGAAACCCTCCTGGCATTACTGCCACTACTTTACGAGCTTGTGCTTCAAACAACTCTCTAAGGAGCATTAGAATTCTCCTTTTTCTAAATTCTCTCTTTCATCTGCAATAATTCGATTGATAAGTTCAACTTTTTCTGACTTATCCAACAGGTCTTTTGGTTCTTTTGGAATATTAAACTTTGAGCAATAACCTTCACACGCTTTGTCAATAACAGGAGCAAGTGTTAACGGGCTCATTTTGCCGCTTTTCATTTGGTCTTGTACTTTACACATAGCAGGATATAATGATCTACGATAAAAGTCTTTGTCATTTATCATATATGCTTTTACATCGTCGACTACGTCATAAGGTAAACTATCATCTACTTTTGTTGCAAATTCATCTATTCTCATATTACCACTTCCTACATGACCAATAACGTGCCTTAGTACGTGGACCAGGATTATCACAGTTGTGTCTTGCACGGAATGAACGTCTACGTGCTGGGTTAGACTTTTTAATTTTACTGTTAGGATCACCAAAGTTTACTTTTTTAACATTCTTAGTCTTTGGATCTTTTACATATACTTTAAACTTCTTTACATCGCCTTGCATAGGCTTGCCTAGTTTAACTTTACGTCCTTGATATTCTGCTTCGTCGATATCATCGTCTTCGTTAAACCACATAGTTCCGTAGTTCTCAAAGAATTCGTCGTCATCGTCGTATGTTTCTTCTATTTCACTTAGATCTTCGCCTGACGAAATTTCAATATCAAAGTCTTCATAACCATTTTCAAACATATATTCTGCTAAACGATTAGCATATTCATTAGATTCATCTTCGCTTAACTGACGAGACAATGGAATTTGTATAACTGTAGCGCCTTGTTCTGATTCAGTAACTATATTACCTGGAAAAATACTCTCATCTAAACTTTCGTTTAAATTATCGTTCTTTTCCATTACTATATTGACAAAGTGTTCCATTGTGTATCCTTAGTGATTAAGTTTTATATTATTTACTGTGCCATCTGTATATTCTACAGTAGCTCTTACCCAAACATAATTTCCTGTAAAGTTGTAAACAAATCCGCCGTCGCTTGTTGAACTTGAACTGTCATTTGATGTACTTGTATGTTCTGTACTTGTAATATCGAACCAATCTGCACTTGCTGGGTCAAGTGCAAGGGTTCCTTGCATTACTACAGTCCCTAGGAAGTTAGCTAGATCATACTGAACAGTATGAAAACCGTCACTACGACCGTAGTATCCATCACCTTTGGCTTTATCTCCAGTGATAGTTTCTGAGTTGCTATCTCCTGGATGTGTGTTTTGTGTTAATATTGTTTCACTTGTACTCGGCATACTAGTATTTATCTATATCCTCTTTATATATAATATGATCTATACGCCGTATATTATCACCAATCATTATATTGATAAGATTTAATATTTTTTCTGACTTGATAAAGAAATAATATCCTGAAACATATCCGTGTGTGTCTAAACTCTGAAGTGCAATTTCACCTATCTTAACTTTATCGCTATTAGCACGAATCCAATTAGCAAATCCGCTATAGTCTCTTTTATTTTTACCCATAGTTATTTTCAAAGGCCAGTGTACAGGCACTGGCGACACGATAGTATTTGCATTCTTTAATAATAAAGACTCTACTTCATCTGAAGGACTATAGATATCTACACGTTTTGTACGTAACCCATTACCAAGTTTTGTTAAGAATGAAAAGTTATTCGAAAATATACTTATTCCTCCAAAACTTTCGACTCTTATACGATATTCTTCTTTATGTCGAATTAAGCAAGCATATACATGTCTAGCATCTAAGTATGTGTTTTCGTCTATGTCTTTCCAAGTCCTATAGACGGGAAAAGCCATTTGCACTCCCCGTCTATAAGATTCTGTTAGTTGATCTATCTTTTCTCTAGCAAGACTCAGAGTTCCTTTGGTTTGGAACTCTGTTCTAAATATAGTATTAAGGCTATTATAGAAACTTACTTTATAAAGAAACTTGTTATAAAAAAGTTTAGATGTCTCGTAATGTTTCAACTTCTTTTTCCTCGGCTAACAAAACTATTTTTTCATTAACAATATTAATAGTAACCTTTCCACCGTTCTTTAAATCACCGAACAATATCTGTCTTGACAGCGGACGTTTGATATCTTTATCAATTACACGCTGTAATGGACGAGCACCGTTCTTAGGATCAAATCCTTTTTCTACAAGATAGTCAAGTGCATCGTCAGTAATGTTAATGTCGATATCTTTGTCTTTGACCATGTTTTTAAGCTCAACAAGGAACTTACCAACAATTTTCATCATCACTTCTTTACCAAGTTTAGCAAATGTAATAACGCCATCGAGTCTATTACGGAATTCTGGTGCAAAGAATCGTTTAAATTCAGTATCTTCGTATCCAGTAGACTCGTCTTCACCAAATCCGATAGTTCCCCTTTCAGATTGTGCAGCACCTAAGTTGGTTGTTAGAATAAGTGTACAGTTACGTGCATCTGCTTCCTTGCCATTAGATCCGGTAACAATACCGTTATCCATTAATTGAAGTAGGATTTGTGAAACGTCAGGATGTGCTTTTTCAATCTCGTCAAGCAACAATACACAGTTGGGAGATTCTTGCAATTTGGTAATTAACTGACCTGCATTATCTTCGTGTCCAACATATCCTGGAGGAGAACCAATTAGTTTAGCAACCGAATGTTTTTCCATATATTCTGACATATCAAAACGTACAAGTTTAACTCCAAGATTACTAGCAAGTGCTTTTGCGGTTTCTGTTTTACCAGTACCGGTCGGCCCCATAAACACAAACGCTCCTATTGGCTTATCGTCTGGTTTAAGCCCTGCTTGACTTACAAGTATCTTATCAACAATACTTTCAATTGCGTCATCTTGCCCGTATACTACTTGCTTAATATTTGATTCTAGATTTGCAAGACTTTCTGTTTCTCTTTGAGCTACTTGTTCAGTAGGCAAGTTTAACATTTTTGCAAGTTCAAAGTGAATACTATCTTCAGTTACAGTCTTTTCTTCTTCGTCGTTGTCATTTACTTTAAATCTAGCACATGCAACATCAATCAAGTCAATTGCTTTATCAGGCAATTTTTTGTCACTTTGATATTTTACACTTAGCTTAATTGCTGCATCGATAGCTTCGTCTAGAATAGTAGTATTATGATAATCTTCATAATATTTTCTCAATCCTTTAAGGATGTCTGTAGTATTTTCTTTACTAGGTTCACCAATAGTAACTCTTTGGAATCGACGCATTAATGCACGATCTTTTTCAAAGTACTTACGATACTCTTCCCAAGTAGTTGAAGCAACTACTTTAAGATCACCTTTTGCGAGTGCTGGTTTGAGCATGTTAGCAAGGTCATTTGATTTATCACCTCCACCTGCGCCGGCACCACTCATCATATGTGCTTCATCGATAAACATAATAGTCTTTCCTTCACGGATAAGTCCATTTAACACAAGTTTAAAGCGTTCTTCAAAATCACCACGATATTTACTACCTGCAAGCATAGCGCCAATGTCAAGATTATATACTTTGTATTCATTTAAGAAACTAGGAACATTGCCTTGCTCGATATTAAACGCAAGGCCTTCTGCAATAGCAGTCTTACCTACGCCCGGGTCACCAACCATCAAGACATTGTTCTTTGAACGACGACCTAATGCCAATGCAACGCTTTCAAGTTCTTCAGCACGGCCAATAATAGGATCAACTTTGCCACGCTTAACTTGATCATTAAGATTAGTAGTAAAGTTCTTAATAGCTTTTTTCATGTCGTTTGTTAACTCTGGATCTTCAGACCCCATAGCTACTTCGTCATTATTAATAAAGTCGGTAAACCTATCTTTTTCAACTCCGCCTTTTCCTAGATAGTAAGAAGCAATTGATTTTTTCTCATGCAATATACTCATCAAAATATCCGAAAGTTCAATATTATTTCGACCTGCAAACAAAACTTGGGTAAACGCCCGATTTAATGCACGTTCTACTGTTGCAGTCTTTTTAGGTTTATATTTTTTTGTCTCAATAATAATGTCGTCGCTATTTTGCCGTAGCTGATGTTCTAAATTTGCTTTAATGTAATCAACATCTGCACCATACATAGTAAGTAAATTTACGAAATTTTCCTCACATAGCATCGCAAATAATAGATGTTCTATTGTAACGTATTCATGCTGCAATTTTTTTGCATCATTTACTGCTTTATCAAACACTAATTGTAAATCTTTTGATGGCTCTACCATTTTTTACCCTATTTTCCTTTTTAAATTTTCAATTTCTTCAAGTAACTTTGTGTCTAAATTTTTAGGCATAGTTGCTTCTAATTTTATGTATAAATTACCTGGTCGTCTTGTGTTGAGATTAGGAATCCCATATCCTGATATACTAAACGTTGTGCCTGGTGGTGTGCCTTGAGGTATGTTCAATTTTACAGTCTTATCATCTAATGTTGTAACTATTATAGCACCTCCTGTTAAAAAGTCAAATAGATTTACAGACTTTTTTGTTGTTAAATTATCACCATCTCTAACCCAATTTCTGTTCTTTTTAATTCTTATGTGTACTATTAAATTTCCTCTGGGATGATTTCTATTACCTTCGTCACCGAGTCCTTCGTATTGTACTTTATCACCGTTTCTTGCACCGGGCGGAATGTCAATTGTTACTGTTTCCATTCTTCCGGTGCTAAGTTGATAATTAATAGCAACTCTATTTCCTGTAAGTACATCTTTTAAAGTTACATTTATAGGCATTTGTACATCTCTATTACGAGGAGTTTGCCGTTGCCTAAACATGTCATCAAACGGTGTTCCTGCAAACGGGTTTCCGTAAGCAAAGTCCTGTGAATTAAAACTAAACCCTGGTTGAGGATTATCATACGCAGAACGCTTGTCAGAATTACTTAACACATCATACGCTTCTGTAACTTTACGGAACTCATCAGGGTTACCACCCCTGTCGGGATGGTGACGCATGGCTTGTTTCTTATAAGCCTTTTTGATATCTTCCGGAGATGCTGATCTAGGAATACCTAGTACTGTATAAAGGTCCATACAGTACTTATCTTGTTACTTGCGTCCTTTGCTAGATCCGGTGTACAATCCAAACCATGCTGCGCCAGCACCAACTACTACGCTGATAAGTCCACTTTGTTCCATACTAGGGTCGGGAAGTTCCATATACCAGATCACAGTTTTATATAACAAATAGATATAAGTTGTTAAGAAAATACGTGGAAAGATTCTCCATGCATCAACAGCTCTAGCCAAGTGAATGATTTTTACATATGGGTTAGGTCCTAAATCTTTAACACTTGTATCTACTTCTAAATCTAGTTTAACTTTCTTTGTTGCACCTGTACTAGATGCCGGTACAACTACTTCAGCGTCTGGCTTTGTAGTTTCGGATGCATCTAAATCATCAAGTTTTTTTCTTGGCATTTTTACCCTCCAATTTTTGTAATCTGCTCTCTAATTCGTCAATCTTTTTCGTTACATGTGGATATTTTTTACGCCAGGCATCTTCGGGCTGTTCAAGCCAAGTCCAACCATAACGCTCTACAAGGAAATCAACAGTCATATCGAACTTAGCGTAAAGCCAAAGTCCTAATCGTGTGCTTTGAAAGTAAGTTGAAAAGGCTAAACCTATTAAACTGCCTGCTATAGCAGTGTAGATCCACAAGCGATTGCTTGCCATATCCTGTATCATTTCCCACATAGTAACTCCTTACTATGTATTTATTCGACTGGCTGGAATAATCTCGGCATACTTCCTGGTACTTTTGCTAGTCGTTCGCCTCTTCTAATACCTAATGCCCTCTTAGGATCGTATAAATCGTATCTTACGCTATTAGACTGATTGCCACCTAGTATTACCCATTTGCCGGAAGCGTGTCTACCTACATAAAATCCAACATGTCCTTGCCAACCTTGATTGCCTCTTGGAAATACAACAATGTCGCCTGGTTTGATATCTTGTGGGTTGATAGGATTGCCCCAATCTAAGAATGCTCTCGCTGTAAGTGGATACTTGTGACCTTCATTGTTAGGAATGCCTTCTAGTTCAAGTATAGCATTAACAAATGCCGCGCACCATTCTGTACGTACAGGATCTACGTCTAGTAGTTCTCTTAGTTGCTGTCTATTTTGACGTTCGTGTAACCCGAGATACTCCTGAGCAGTGTTGCTAGGATCTGATTCTTCGGCTGGTATATTACAACCTGTTAAGAATAAAGATAATATGATTATTGGGAGTCTGATACATCACCGGGCAAAGGCTGGACAGCATTTTCGTAGTATACGATTATTTCTTTTTGCTGTTCGATATATCGTCTTAGTTCAGCAAAGTTTAAACTAAGATTTTCGTAATCTTTTACACTAATAACTATACGTGCATCACCACCATTCTTGGCTCTATATTCTTCGATAAACTCGTCAAAGTTATCTTCGTTAACAACATAGATCTTTACGTCATTCATTTGCACAGGTTTAGGACGAGGAACAGTAGGTACTACTGTTTTCTCTATTTGCGTAACTATTTCTATTTGTGGCTCGGCCTGGAAACTACTACAACTACTCAGTAGGAGTGTCGCTAGTAATAGACTCGAGATCGTCCCAAAGTTGATCTGTCGCACCTTGCATCCTTTTTTCGATTAAGCCTGGCTTCTTTTCTGCCAAGTGTGTTAGGTTGTGTTTTTGCAGAGTTGCACGAAGTTCATCTCCATACACCTCTGCTTTTCTTAAGTCTTCGTTTAATTGGTCACTAAGCTCATTAAGTCTAGCATTGTCTGCTTGTAGAGTTGCTATACTCTGTTCACTTATTGCTACTGCGTTTTCTAGTTTAGCATTGTTTAGTCTTGCGATTTCTAAATTAGATTGTAGTTGCTTGACGTAGAATAATCCTCCGCCGGCTCCTGCTAACATGATAAAGACTAACGCAATTTTTATAGTACTAAACATAGAATTTATCCTAGCAACTTTCCCAATGTTTTTGGTCCTACAATGCCATCAGCAACAAGTCCGTTTGAACTCTGCCATTTTTTAACAATACGTGCAGTTCCTGGACCAAAGATACCATCAGCAGGTTGAATATCAAGTTTCTCTTGTACTTCAGCTACTAGTGGACCACGTGATCCTTGACGAATAGTTTGATTGTATTCTACTTCTGGCTCTTCATAATCACCACCTAGTACATCTAATGCGTGTACATAGTGTTTCTTACGGTCTTCTAAGCCAATAGTTCCACCATTAATGCGCTTGGTCATTTTAACAATGTCCATATTGTCGCAATGTTTGTTGATATTGTTTTCATCCCAGAACCAGCAAGCACTATCTAGAGCACCTTTTTTTGTTCTAACGTAGTCTACTGCTTCTTCTGCTGACATTTCGACATCTTCGCCGAATTCAGTATAATTATATCTGCCGGTAAGTTGTAGAATGCCTCCACCTCTAAACCGCCAACCGTCACCGGAAGCGGCGTCACCGTTGTCCATTCTGTTTGCGTAAATAACGTTAGCAATTTTTTCAGGTTGTCTATGATATTCATTTGCATCTCTCCCTGCACGTTTGAAGTACTTTGGAAAGATTGTGTTAAGTGCTTTAGCACTGTAGTTTAAATTTTCTGTTAGTACGTTGAAGTTGCGTGATTCGTGTCCGCACTGTGCGATAAATCCTGCAACTCTTTCAGCTGTATCAATTTCCCAAAGCGGAAGAATTTCGCACATTGCTGCATACCATTCTTCCCATTCTCTGTTACCGTGAAGTAGTTCCTGAGCCATCCAAGGCTCGAAGTCGAACTTGAAGTGTTCCTTAGCCATTACTATATCCTTTTAAGAACAAGACCTTTGCCTTGATTTTCGAAGACAAAGTTGTCTCCATACTTACTTATGTTATAGTCACCGAAGTATTTGGTTAAAAAGAGTATTTCAGGATAGCTTTCCATTAGGTCAAACTTTCCTTCTACTGTTTCGTAAATGTTATTAATGTCACCAATGTCTACAAAGTTAAAGTGTACTGGGTCGGAATACTTTTTGCGTATAATTAAAGTATCGCCAGTCATATCAACATCTTCAACAAAGCTATTACTAAAGAAATTTTTGTAATTTTCTAAACGTGTTTCTGTTACTTTTCCGTTATACTCGTCACTAGTTTTTGGCAGTGTTTCTTCTAAACTATCCTGGGTAGCAGGTACACTTTTAAAGTTTTTATAATAACGATATTTCATACCGTCTATTTCTGCTAATTTACCTATACCGTCTAGAATTTCCATTATTTGTTCAGAAGCATGACGATTGCGTTCTATTTCTACAAAAACTCTATACATGCCGTCTGCTTGTTCACCGGCAGTTTTATCAGCATCAAGTACAAAGCTATACCCACGTTCAATAAACCCTGCTAGGTCTTTTGCACTTTCTTCTGTTTTTACTTTAAATGCAATAGTAACAATACTATCATCAGATCCCATCTTACTTTTGAAACTATCTATTTCAACGATATGATCTACAAGATTTCTAAGTGAATTTGCTTCTAGTGTCATACTGCGGGCGCCTCTGCTGCTTCAGGAGCCGCTGCTGCTGCTGTATCTGCTGCCTGAGGCTCTGCATTTGTTTCTGGAGTTTGTGTTGGTTCGATATAGACGTCTTCGTAATAACCTGAATAAATGTCAGCAATTAGTCTCTTTGGCATTTGTATAGTAACTACCCAAACAGGCTTACGATCTAATTTGCCTTTTTTAGTATTAGGACGGAAGTCATCTTGAGATTTAATTTTTCTAGGTTCAATTATACTTGTTTTCTCGTAACTTACTTTGCAGTCATAATCTAACAAACGCTTGCCACCCATTGGGTCTGGCATACTATCTCGATCCCACATAAAGCAACATGAAACCCAGTGTCTTTCGATGTTTGGGCCTTCGCATAATTCGCCGTCGCTCCAATTGTCATAAACGTAAACGTCTAATGAATCGAGGACTCTTTCAAAGTCTTTAAGTACATTGAATGATGTATTAGAATCATAAACAGATTCAATATTTTTCAAGATGTCTTCTATATCACGCATATTGTATTCCTTATATACTTATTTATCAGGATTTAACTTATATGTTATTAATCGAGAACACATGATAAATACTTTTGTAGGGCAGATGCTTTACTAACAAAGCATGATGTCGTACTTCCATTACCATAGGAGGACTATTAATGGGTGCAAAGCGGAAGGCGCATAAGCGTCAGAATCCAAACTTCGACAATGTTGTCGATATCAACATACATCAAAAGAAACAACAAGTAAACATCCTTCCAAGAAATAGAAATCAAGAGTCATATGTATTATCACTACTAGACCTAGACAAAAGCATTGTCTTTGGTGTAGGACCTGCTGGTACGGGCAAAACGCTTTTGGCTGTACAAGTTTCAGTAAAGCTATTTAAAGAAGGTGCCATTGACAAGATTATTGTTACTAGACCAGCTGTGTCAGTTGATGAAGATCTAGGCTTTTTGCCAGGTACGCTAGAAGATAAAATGGCGCCTTGGACAAGACCTATTTTTGATGTGCTACGTGAATACTTTAATGCACGAGAAATCGAAGGTATGATTCAAGAAGGCATTATTGAAATTGCTCCACTAGCATATATGAGAGGGCGCACATTTAAGCGTTCGTTTATACTTGCAGATGAGATGCAAAACGCAACCCCTAACCAAATGAAGATGTTACTAACTAGACTAGGCGAAGGCTCTATGATGGCAGTAACAGGCGATCTAGCTCAAGCTGACAGATTAAAAGACAATGGTCTTATTGATTTTACAAAACTACTTGAGTCACGAGGATCAGAAACTTTGGATGTAGTCCACTTTGAACAAGGAGATATTGAAAGACACGCTGCTGTGGCAGAGGTTTTACGTGTTTACGGTGACGAATAAAGTTTAAATTTAGACAGGACGTTGATAATGTTTCTCGTCCTGTCTTAACAACATCATTAAATATTCATTTTCAGTGTAAATAAGTTTCCAACTTCTTTCTTTGATAGGAGGACGACCCATGGCATCGTAGAATATTTCACCTTGCCAATATTTTTTAAGCCAAATAAACTTTTTACTCCAACTACTACGTACAGGCCACCAGGCATAGTGTTCTTGCCACTGTGTATCTATTTCTATAGTCGGCGGCATTACACTGCCATTGGTGCTTTGATACTCAGCATCGGATCATAATTTAACAATTGATAGTCACTAGGTGTAGTTTTTACAAGCTCGTCTAAGTCAGCAAATTTAGGCATTAGCAGTGTAGGGCCTTTGCGTGGCTCTCTAGTAATCTGCTCTTTAACTTGCTCAAAGTGATTTTGATAGATGTGACAGTCTCCGCCAGTCCATACAAAGTCACCTACTTTAAGGTTAAGTAACTGAGCAAACATATGCGTAAGCAAGCTGTATGACGCTATATTAAAGGGTACGCCTAGGAACATGTCAGCACTACGTTGGTACAATTGACAGCTTAGTTCACCGTCTTGTACATGAAATTGAAATAATGTATGACAAGGAGGCAATGCCATTACACCGACTCTATCTGCATTCCATGCGCTTACAATATGTCGTCTGCTGTCTGGATTATAATATAAGTTTTCCAAAACTTCTGCAATCTGATCTACATATCCAAGTTGTGCATCCCATGTACGCCATTGATGCCCATAAACAGGACCTAGATCCTTTGTAGTATCATCATTAACGTAACCTAGATCCTTACCTTGCTTGTCTGCATTAGCAGTCCAGATAGTTGTTTTGCCTACTAGTTCTTCTCTAGGCTTGCCGTAGTGTATTTCAGCAAGTCTGCGCTCATCGCTAGATCCTTCTAGCATCCATAGTAGTTCACTAACTACACTTTTCCAGGCTAATTTCTTTGTAGTAACAGCAGGAAACTCATTACGTAAATCAAATCGCATTTGATATCCAAATACGCCACGTGTACCTACGCCTGTTCTATCGTCGCGATCCTTGCCGTGTTCTAAAATATATTCTAATGCTTCAAGATACTGTTTCATGCTTTTTCCGTTTCTCCCAAATTTCGAATGTTACATCTGTTTCGTGTATTACAGTTGTTAGTTCGAATAATGCTTCAATCTTCCTCAACGGCAAGTGTGTATCACAATCAAAGTCGCCAGGGATACGACTGATATAAAATTCGTCAATTACACCTAGTGTCTGTTCAATAATATTAGGACCACCAATTACCCAAGTAATCAAACCAGGATGGTCTTCAGCAATCTTTGCAACACTGCTATTAAGCTCTCCACTGATATATCCGTCGGCACCTGGGAATTCATCTTTGCGCGATGTTACTAAGTAGTTCTTACGTTTAGGCAACGGACGTGGCATATGAGGATCTTCCCAAGTAGTAGATCCCATAATAACAACATGTCCTGCTGTATTTTCTTTAAACCATTTAAGGTCTGTACTATTATTAGGCCACGGCAATGTGCCGTCTCGACTTACACCACCTTTATCGTCACATGCTAAAATTGCTTTAATCACCTGTACCTGGCTCCTCTGAAAAGTGTTCTTCATATTTGTTTGGAACATCTGCCCATTTTTCTGCATCGTCTGGCGCAGCCTTTTGTTGAGTAATGTTCGGCCAAATTAAACTGTACTTATGATTTATGTCAGTCCATTTTACTAAATCTTCATCTTGTAATGCGTTGTCTGGAACAATAGCCCCTACAGGACACTCTGGCTCGCATACTCCGCAATCAATACATTCGTCAGGATTAATTGCTAGAAAGTTTTCTCCTTCGTAGAAACAATCTACTGGACATACTTCTACACAATCAGTATGTTTACATTTAATACAATTATCTATTACTAAGTATGTCACTGTAACCTCGCAAGTTTAATTAGAACTGCGGCTAAATTAATTTCAGGATCAACTACTAAAGTGTGATCAACTAACCCTTGTTTAATAATTAGAACTGCTTGATCTGCATCTGGAAATAATTCAATATTATCATATAACCAACGATAAACATCTTCCATTTCTTCTGCACGAATTGTTCCACAAAGCAATTTACGTGCTTCTTGAATCTTACCTGCCTTGAATAGTTCTACCATATCCAGTTTCCAGTCAGTTTCCCCAGTGTCACCTTGATTAGGCTTAGTAAGAACACCGTCTACACTATTCATTTGTACTGTATTAATACATTTACGCAAGTCTGGATATGTTGCTTTTACATACGTGTCGAGTGTATCTAAGTCTGGAGTAACACCTTCTGTAATAAGAATCTCTGCAACACGAGCTGTAAACTCTGTTTGATCAATCTTAGCAATATGAAAACCTTGACAACGACTGTGTAGCGCAGGGATAATTTTGTTTGGATAGTTACACGTAAGGATAAACCGTGCTGTAGTATGATACTCTTCCATAACTCCGCGTAGTGCCGCTTGTGCGTTTGGACTCAAGTAATCAGCCTCATCAAGTAGCACAACTTTAAAGTCACCAAACGGAATCATCTGTACAAAGTTTACAATCTTATCACGCACATCATCTACCGAGTTTGTTCTCGATGCGTTAATTTCTAGTACGTCTAAATCGTTGACGTCTAACTCGTTGAATAATAATTTTGCCAACGTTGTTTTTCCGATTCCAGCATTGCCTGAAAACAGCAAGTGCGGGATTGTTTTGTCTTTGATCCATGTGTTTACCTGTGCCCGTTGTGCATCATCTCTAAATACATATCCGTCTACTGTCTTAGGACGATATTTTTCTACCCATAGTTCTTTCATTCACTTGCCTCTGTTATTAATTTAATATTCTTACTAATTGTAGCATTAAACTCATTGTCTGTCAATTATATACTTCATTTAGGAGTATCTTCTTTTTTAGGTTTCTTCCTGCCATAAAATCCAGCAGTATATGTTATATCTTCTGTTCGTTCAAAAGGTTCGCAATATGTAATTTTGCCGCCTTTTGCAAGAAACTCTTCTACTGCTTTTTTCGATTTTTCATCTGTATCTCTTGGAGTCGGGTTCATTTGTAATCCTATTCTATTACTGATTATCTTTTACAAGAACAATGTTCAATACATACCTAGCATTGTGTTCGGTTGGTCCTATTCCGCAATGCGAAACATCACTATTAAATATTACTGCTCTTCCTTCTTTTGATTCTATAAACTTATCTTCGATAAAGGTGCCGCCATCACAGGTATTTAAATAGTATACAATACTAATGTGATCAGGTTCTAAAGAATCCGGATGATATGTTCCAGAGCTAGATTTGTTATAATAATTCCAAACATATCTTTGAGGGAAATAGTTTCGTAAATCTGGATTTAGCCTAACAATTTTTTTAAGTATAAGTTCTGCATATGCATTTAGTTTAGCACTTAACAAACTATTAACATTTCCGCCTTGTAACGAACTATGCACAAATCCAGAATCACTTTTTCCTTCTGGTGGAGGATCTAATGCTAGGGTAAAGTCAGCTGTTCTTAATTCATCTATTACTGATTCGTTAAAGAAACTATCGAATAAGTTATTAATAACTTTCATCGAGTAATGCCTAGCTCTTTATATGCTACTTGTACTGATTTAGCTTGATAATATGCATCAGCTAGTGCATTGTGTAAATCTGTTTGCATACCTTTACGTGGGTCTCCATTTTTTAATGCACTAAACAATGTACGTGAGTCACGCACCTGCCAAAACTGCCACGGAATAGGACGTTTCAACATTCTGTAAAAGTCTTCTAAGATTGTAATATCAAAACCATATCCGTGGCCCCAAATAACATCTGAGTTATGAATCCATTTAGTAAGTTCGTTCGCTACAGTTTCTACACCAACACGGCCGTCTTCGCTAAACGCTTCTTCCTGTGCTTTAGGATCTTGCTGACTCCACCATTTAATAGTGTCATCACTAACAGTACGTCCTAGTTGACTCTGTTCGTCGATATTAATCTTAAAGTAAAGTTCACTATGAGGTTCTGAATCTGACATAG
>Ga0222719_10003359_pt1 | contig 14261 bp, 15 predicted proteins | sample C33_34DmetaG_FD_165039 | JGI IMG/M metagenome (GOLD analysis project Ga0222719, IMG submission 165039) | Estuarine water microbial communities from San Francisco Bay, California, United States - C33_34D | ecosystem: Environmental > Aquatic > Marine > Unclassified | place: USA: California...
CTTTGTCGGGCAAATCTAAACAGTCTTCTTTGCGAACACGGAAGCTAAACGGTTCAATAATCTTGTTGAGTTCGTCTAGGTTTTGGTAACCCACCACTTTGTTAAAAGAGTGAGCACCCATAGTAGTCCTGACCAGCTTTGCATAGCGGTTTTGGAAAGTCCAAAAGTTGCTGTGGCCTAGCACCCCGCCAGAAAGGAAATCGCATTGGGTGTACAAATCTAGCGGTGATTTAGTTACAGGAGAACCTGTAAGGATTCTGCGATACTCACACTTCCTCGCCAGCTTGATAAGATTCTTAGTGCGGTTAGCTGTTCGGGCTTTGATTGTTGTGCTTTCGTCTACTGCTATAAGCCCTTTGTGGCAAAACAAGAAACGACCAGCTATATCCACACCGCGTTTGCTTGAGAACGCTTCAACGTTCATGACAAATATCTGTAGCTTGTCATCAACTTCAAAGAGTGTGTCTAGCTCTTTTTGCTTTTTCTTGGTTTTTGCTGGTGACCATGCAACGATGTTTGCGTTAATGTGGTCAGGCAGGTGAGTAGGTAGCTCTTTGCGCTCCCAGTTTTTGTAGACACCTTTGGGGGCAACAATCAACGCACCAGTGACCAACCCTTTGTCATAAAGGATTGACATATTATCTATGAGTACTTTGGATTTGCCTGTACCCATATCCATGAAGAAAGCAAAGTATGGCTCTTGCCATGCTTTTGTCAGAGCCTGAAGCTGGTGTTCGTAAGGCTCGTATTTGAACTTGTATCTCATTTGTTTTCCTATGCCTCTTTCTACTGGCTATTTGTAGTATAGTTATGCAGACCACATTGAGCAAATCTTATTTGGTCTTATACTCGACTTTGCTATATAGAGTAGAAAAGAAGAAAACATAAAAACACTTTTTTAACTTTTTCCGATATACGATATACGATATCTTCTACTTTCGTGTCCGCGCGACTAAATATGAAATAAAAACAGTTGCTTATCTTTTCCCAAAAGCTACTAATAAGCAAAGTAACCCCTAGGATATAGTAGACGCAAAATGACTTTGCAATCCGAACAATCTGGGTTACTATACTAGCCGCCTATACAGGCACACCCCATTGATTCATGTGGAGAAAGGCATGACCGTTTATATTACACAGGAAATGCGCGGTAGGGATCTTAGTGATGCCACTACTTTTGGTGATCTTGAGATACTTATCCCCGCAGAAGAACAGGCTGGTTACTCAACACAGCCGACCATTCGTAAGATAAACCGTAAACTTTCCAACTTCACTGACGATGACTACATCTTGCTGGCAGGTGACCCCGCCATCATTGCTTTGTCTGCGGCGTTAGCCTGCAAACACAACAATGGCAGGTTCAAAATGCTCAAGTGGGACAGGCTAGAAGAAAAGTATTTTCCTCTAGAGGCAGACATTCATCAGCGAACAAAGGAGGAGTTACATGGTTGACTTCGAAACAGCGGCAAGCGAACTTAGCTCACTAGACGAAGAAGGTCTTAGTAGGGTAAGTAAGCTGGCTCAATTACAGCAAGCTATGGAACAACGTATCGCGGACCTTGAACAAATGGTTAAGGACCAGAAAAAGTTGCTCCGTGAAGTACAGGAAGACCAATTACCAGCGGCTATGGCAGAGCACGGGATTAGCAAGCTCGAGCTAGAAGATGGCAGTAGCGTCTCCGTTGGTAAGTTCTATAGTGCTTCTATACCCAAAGACAGGGCAGACCAAGCGTTCGTGTGGCTGGTAGACAACGGCTACGGTGATTTGATCAAGAACCAAGTGTCTACTAGCTTTGTGCGTGGGCAAGAAGAAAAGGCAGAAGAGTTTGCCAAAGAACTAGAACAGCAGGGTCACGCTGTCAGCACTCGTAAATGGGTTGAACCAATGACCCTTAAAGCGTTTGTAAAAGACCAAACAGAGCAGGGAGTCAGTATACCAGATGATCTGTTCGGTATTTACATTGGCGAAAAAACCAAAATATCCACACCCAAGAAAGGTATCTAACGATGGCTAAAGAAATAGCAGAAAAGGCTTCAACAGAAGTTGTGGCATACGAAGGCATGGAAGAGTTTGCCGATGTCGGTTTTAGTGAAGTAACCTCAGATGACCTTGCAATACCGTTCTTTCGTATATTGCAGGCGATGTCCCCGCAGAAAAACAAGCGCGATGGTGCTTATGTAGAGGGTGCAGAAGAGGGTATGTTCTTTAACACCGTACTCAACCGTGTGTATGACGGTGAGCAGGGTGTAGATATTATCCCGTGCTACTACTGCCGCAGGTTTGTAGAGTGGCGACCAGACAATGGTGGTTACGTTGCTTCCCATGAGGTAACCGACCCTATTGTTGGCACAGCTACCCGTGGCGCAGATAACAATGATTGGTTGCCCAATGGCAATTACATTGAAAACACTGCTCAGTTTTACTGCATCGTGCTCGACCCAGAGCTTGGGCCGCAACGTGTATTGCTCGCAATGACCAGCACTCAGCTTAAGAAAGCACGAAAGTGGCTCACACAAGCCCAATCCCTTACCGCGAAAGGCAAAAACGGGATGTATGTACTACCGTTAATGTCGCAGTTGTATCACGCAAGAACAGTACCAGAGAACAATGACCAAGGTTCATGGTTCGGTTGGGAGGTCACACGTTCACGCGGCCTTAACCCTGAGGTAGAAGAAGACAAAGAGTTGTTTGAAATGGCTCTGGCCTTTGCACACTCAGTAAAAGCAGGGGAAGTACAGGTTAAGCAAGAGAACCCCACTTCAGTTGATGGTGACGTTATCGATCACGATGATGGCGTCATGTAGAACAGCTACGGGGGTTGATCGCCCTGTAACTGCCGAAGTCCCTCCCCCTTCTGCTCCAGAGCAGTTGGGGGAGTGGGCTTCACCTTTTCAACTGGAGGCTTTATGTCACTTGCACAAGAGTTTTTTGATTTGTTCAAGGGTAGCGACATTGCCCACGGGACATATGTAGTAAACAAGACACGGAGCACAGATGGTAAAAAACAAGGCTCCGCTAAAGTAATAAGAGAACCGACCACGGTAGCCATGTGGGAGGAACACTTAGCAGGTGGGACAGGCGTAGGTATTATCCCCATCAACAGCGAGAATACTTGCCGTTGGGGGGCAATCGACATTGACCAATATGATGTGGTTCATAAAGACCTAGTAGTCACCCTGCGTGAAAACAAGATACCCGCTGTAGTAGGGCGCACCAAGAGTGGTGGAGCGCACGTTTGGATATTCCTAAGCGATGCAGTAGAAGCTGAAGAAATGCAACGAAAAATGACTGAGCTAAGTGCGGCTCTTGGTCATGCAGGTTGTGAGATATTTCCTAAGCAGTCCACTATTCTGGTAGATCGGGGTGATACAGGCAACTTTCTTAATATGCCTTACCACTCTGGCGATAAGTCTACCCGATATGCGTACGACGATGAGGGGCAGGCACTTACCCCAGAAGAGTTCATCAAGTACACCAAAACATTTGTAACGACCCCTGCCAAGTTTCGCAAACTCAATATGTCGTTTGGCACAAAGGACGGCCTTCTTGAGGAAGGACCACCTTGTCTGCAACATCTGTGCAGTAAAGGCTTTGGCGAGGGTTCACGAAACAATGCTCTTTTCAACCTTGGCGTGTATGCAAGACTATACGACGAGGAAAACTGGGAAACACTCGTACAGCGGTACAACATGGATTACCTGCATCCGCCTCTCAGTCATAACGAGGTTGGCACGGTAATACGACAGTTAAAAAAGAAAGATTACTTTTACAAATGTGAAGACCAGCCCATCAAGCCTTTCTGTGACAAAGAGGTTTGTAAGCTCCGCAAGTATGGGGTCGGCCCTGCTGGCATTAGTAATGACCTTTCTAGCTTAACTAAAATCAACGGCGACCCACCGATATGGATACTTAACGTAGACGGCAACAGGGTTGAGCTGAGCACCAGCGCACTGACTAGTCAAGCACACTTTCAAAAAGAGTGTGTGTCACAGATCAACAAGTTCCCGATTAATGTGAATCAACGGGCATGGCAGACTAGAATACAAATGTTGTTAGACAACTTAACTATTGTAGAAGTGCCACCAGATGCTACTATTAAGGGGGAGTTTGAAGACCTACTTCATGCCTTTGCCGCAGACAGGGCCAAGGGTGAAGAAAGGGAAGATATTTTACAAGGGGTGGCAGTTTGGGTAGATGGCCGAGTCTGGTTCCAAGTAAAAGACTTGAAGAAACATCTTCATGTTAACGACTTCAACCATTACACCTCTAATAAGATAACCCTTCGCTTACAAGACCTTCAGGCAGAAAAAATGTTCTGGCGGGTACGCGGTAAAGGAGTTCATGTGTGGTCTTTACCACAGGACTTCTTTAGCGATTATGAGGAAGAAATACCTCTGCCTGTCTTGCCAAAAGAAGGTATCATTTAATGAAGATAATTCTGGGACCTCCAGGAACAGGAAAAACAACAAGACTGTTATCTTTAGTAGAGGAGTATTTAGGCAAGGGAGTGCCACCAGACAGGATAGGTTACTTTGCATTTACTAGGCGAGCCGCTGATGAAGCAATCGGCAGAGCCATGCAAAAGTTCAACCTTTCCAAACTAGACCTCCCCTACTTTAGAACACTGCATAGTCTGGCTTTCCTGCAAGCAGGTCTCACCCATTCCCAGATCATGACCCCTCAGAAGTATCAAGAAGTTGCCGATTGGTTAAAGATCGGCAAGTTCTACGCTGGCCCACAAATGGATCAAGGACCATATAAAGACTTCGGCTACGGCGACAAGTTTTTAGAAATCATAAACATGGCTCGGATCCTAAGACAGCCATTACGCAAGGTGTATAACGACAGTATTGTGCCGCTCAAAACAGACTGGGCAAGAGTGGACTATGTAGAGCGCGGACTAAAGTATTGGAAGAAAGAACACGGCCTACATGATTACGCAGGGATGTTAGAGCTATTCCTTAAGATGGGGGCCGCACCTAAGCTAGATGTTGTTTTCATAGACGAGGCACAAGACCTTTCTCCCATTCAATGGGAGATGGTTAGGCTGTTAGAGCAAAATAGCAAGGACTGTTATATAGCAGGTGATGACGACCAAGCTATCTTCAGATATGCGGGAGCAGATGTAGAGCATTTTGTCAACCTTGAAGGTGAAGTCACATTGTTAGACAAAAGCTACCGCATTCCTAACCTACACCACAAGCTGAGTCAGCAAGTGATTGGCCGAGTAGTTGGCAGAAGGCGCAAGATCTTTCAGTCAAAAGACGAAGAAGGACAAGTGCATTGGCATCGGCACTCAGAGGAAGTGGACATCGGGCAGGGTGACTGGCTGTTGTTAAGCAGAACAACACGAGGCGCTGAGCAAATAGAGGAGGAAGTGCGCAGGCGTGGACACCTCTATGTTTACAATGGTTCCAGAAGCATTGATAGCAAAGTGTTGGAGGCTGTGAGGCTATGGGAGCACCTGCGGCAAGGTAATCGTTTAACGGCTGAGCAGGTTCGTCTGGTGTACAAACAGATGTTGTTACGACAACAGATTGCATACGGTCACAAGACCATGCCCGAAGGTAAAGAGGGCGTGTTCTACACAGCCGAGGAACTGCAACAAGAACACGGGTTGCTACACCTGTTACCTTGGGATCAAGGTATGGGCAAGATATCTGAAAAAGATAAAAGCTACATCAAGGCTTGCTTACGCAAAGGCGAGAAGTTGTTAGAAAATCCACGCATTAGGATTTCCACTATCCATTCTTCTAAGGGTGCGCAAGCTACTAATGTAATGCTTTTAACAGACACTATGCGCAGACCGTACTCTATGTGGCGCAAGCTCAACCACCACGACGAAGATGAAGCACGAGTGTTTTATGTGGGGCTAACAAGAGCTCAGAAAAAGCTCCACCTGATCCACCCGATGTTTAGCAAGGGGTATGCGATACCCTATTGAACAAACAAGACAAAACTTTACTTATCAAGGTAAAGGGTTGAAGCTACACTGGTGTTGCCAAATGAACAACACAAGGAGGCATTATGGCAGAAACACACAGCATCAAGTACTTCGACAAGAAGTCTCTTACCAAAGCTAACGACTTTGCTATTGAGCACAACCTAAACCGTTCGCTCGAACCTGAAGTTGTTAACGCGCTCGCTGACCACCTGCTCTTTCCTATAGTGCAGAGCTTCGAGCACAACGACGACCACCTTCGGGTTTCATTGCTTCTTAACCAAGAAGAAAGCGTATGGCTCGATATATCGTTTGATCATTACCATGACCTTCCAGTTATGGAAATGCAAGAACCAACCTACCACTAACCACTACTCTAGAAAGGAGCAGTTATGCACGAAGTAGAAACAATGGCGTATGCCAATCAAGTACCATGGCACGGTCTTGGCGAGCAAGTTAGCTCAGACATGACCCCACAAGAAATGCTTGTTGCGGCAGGTATCGACTGGACAGTTAGCAAGCGTCCAGCTTACACTGTAGACAAGCCCAACTGCTGGAACATTGTTGACCCAACAGGCGAGGCTAATTTTATTCGCGCCCCAGAACAACACTTCCTTGTACGCGACAGCGACAACAAGGTGTTGAGCAACTGTGGTGAGAACTATGTGCCTTTCCAAAATGCTGAGGTTATGGACTTTTTCAAAAAGTTTACCGAAGCAGGGCATATGACAATGGAAACAGCGGGTAGCCTCAAGCAAGGCAAAGAGATATGGGGTCTTGCTAAGTTGTCAAGCGGTTTTAAGCTGGCTAACAGCGATGAAGTTGAGGGTTACCTCTTGTTGAACAACAGTCACCAAGTAGGTAAGGCAATGACCATTATGTTCACGCCTATCCGTGTGGTCTGTAACAACACTCTCACTATGGCATTAGGTCAGGCAGGCAATAAGTTCCGTGTCTTGCACCTGCAAATGTTCGACGAGGAAATACACCGTGCCGCAGAAGAGGCGTTAGGCATCAGCGGTAGCCAAATGAAAGCGTTCCAAGAGCAGTCTGAGTTCCTTAGCAAGAAGCGGTTTAAGCAAGATACGCTTGAGAACTACATTGCTGAGTTGTTCCAGCCTTCTTTGCTCGTTGAGCGCGGCAAGGCTAACGATCCAAGCAAACTGCCCCCTATGCGTGACGAGTTCAAGCGCACTGCACTGGCCGTGCGGGATGCAGTGAACCTTAGTCCAGGAGCTACGCTAAAGTCTGCGGAAGGCACTTGGTGGGGAGCACTGAATGCCGTGACCTACATTGTCGATCACCAAACACGCTCTCAGCAGGAAGGTAACTCACTGCACAGCGCGTGGTTCGGCAGTGGGGCGGCGACAAAGCGCAAAGCTCTCGCCAAAGCGTTGGAATACGCAGAGGCCGCATGATGCCAGCGGAAGGTGCATCGGGTTGTATTCGTGGCCCTAAAACATCCGCAGTCTGCGCTTTTCCCCCCCTTGGGTGTCCACTCCAAAAGTGAGCAGACCGTCTGGCCCACGTCACGGGCTTTTTGATAAAATAGTTCTTGTTTCAAGAACAGTTCATAACTATACTGAACCTGCCTAAATTCCATAGAAAGGGATAAATATGTACTACGCTATTAGTAAATCTAAGTCTGGCTACAAAGGCCATGCGTTCTGGATGTTTAAAACGTTGACCGAAGCTAATGAGTCTGGCAAGATAGACCACAACAGCATAGTGTATAACGGCAACCGACCTCAAGTTCTGCTAGAAACCATTAGTTCTCAAAAGCTAAAAAACCTGTGGGACAAGGTTGGCATACCGACATCTTTTGTATCTATGAATCAACTGGTAGAACACCTGCATGACTTGGTGGATGCAAAAGCTATTCTTTGGAAACAAGACATGGAGAAACCAATGTCAGAAGCAGAACCAAAAGCACGAACGCGCTTGAACCCAGATGCCCGTATTATTCGACAGGTAGAAACTCCTGCTCTACGTGAAGGCACAAACCGTCACCGTAACCAGCAGGTCGTATTGCAGTGCGCAACCGTGCGTGAAGCGATGGAGCGCCTACGCGCCCTTCAGCCTTCTCCAGGAGGCGGTGTTGATATCCAGATCGCTATTAAGTCAGGTGCTATTCGACTAGAAGAGTAAGGAGTCGTAATGACCGAAGCCGTAGAAAGTTTTTTCGGTTGGATAAAAGAACGGCACAATATCTACTTGTCTAGGGCGGCGGGTAACCCCCCGCCTTGGACAAGTGATCCGATCTTATCCAAGTACAAATTCACCAATCCTTTTCGTGAGAACGACCGTGTTACAGTTTGGATGCGCAAGCATTGGACAAACGAACAAGACACACGCCCACACGAAGAGATCTTGTTCAATACCTGTATGTTTCGTATGGTCGGCACTTCTGAATTTGCAGAGGAGCATGGCTGGGTTACCGATTGGAACCCAGAAGAAACAAAGCGCGTGATTGAACGCCGCATTGCTCGCAAGGAAAGAACCTTCACAGGGGCATACATTATCACCAACCAAGGGCTGAAGATGCCCAAGTCACAGGTTGTTGTAGACCATTTCCTTACACCTATTTGGCAAGACCGCGCAAAGATGATCGAGAGCATACAGGAGCACAAAGGGCTAGAACTCACACACAAACTCTTGGGCCAATACAAAGGTTGGGGAGGAGGTGGGTTCATGGCTTACGAGGTAGTTACAGACCTTAGCTACACTCCCGTATTAAAGTGGCCTTATGACAAGTTCCTGTGGGCTAACGCTGGTCCTGGAGCAATACGCGGCCTGAACCGTATCCACGACCGCAACCTAAAGAAAGCCCTTAACCAGAAACAGGCCAACGAGGAGATGGGGCAACTACTCCACGTTGCCAAACACTACCTCAAAGATTCATGCGTTCCTGTTCTAGATGTAGATATGCGAACCATAGAGCACAGCCTGTGCGAGTGGGACAAGTATGAAAGAGTAAGACTAGGGCAGGGCGAACCACGGAGCTTGTTCCGTCCAAGCGACAAAGCAGTAGTAGGAGAAGTAGGGGGAGCCAGTTAATGAAAGACTTATTCATCTACAACTGCACAATAAGACGAGTGGTAGATGGCGACACTGTAGATGTTGACATCGATCTCGGCTTTGGGGTGTGGCTACAAAACCAACGCATCCGTCTATATGGCATTGATACGCCAGAGTGCCGCACTCGTGACCCAGAAGAAAAGAAGCATGGGTTGCTGGCAAAGGCGGAGGTTGAAAAACTTCTCGTCGTGGGTGAAACTTACAAGCTACAGTCCCACGAGGTAGGTAAGTACGGCAGGATACTTGGCACAATCTGGTATTCAGAAAAGACAAAGCAAAGCATCAACGGTTACTTAGTCAGTAACTACCTTGCCGTTAAGTATTACGGACAAAGCAAGGAAGACATACGGGATCAACTTATTGAGTTGCGAGAAATGCACAAATGAAAATACTAATGACCCTGTTTGAAATACAGGATTACGGTGGCATTATCAACCACGCGGAGCATTTAGCCGCAGGGTTCAAAGAGCTTGGGCATGAAGTTGATTTTGTTAAGCTCTGCCCCAAGAAGAAGTTTGGCACACCGCGAGCAGTAGCAGGGGAGAGCCTGCCAGAATACAGAAAGCTAGGGACGGGGTTGTTTTATCACCAGTCTAAAGGATGGTGGTGGCCTAATGACAAAAAGGTAGCTTACCTAGATGACGTTGCCCGGAATGAGTTTGTTGAGAACTGTGGAAACTACGATGCAGTGTTGTGGCATATCCCTGTTCCTACCTGCAACAAAGAGAACGCAGGCATCAACGAGTGGTTACAGTTGTACAACGGCTCTACCAAAAACATCGCCATCATACACGATGGCAATATGCCGGAACTGTACCCGCATCTAGCGTATGTGTCACACTACTTTCACGGAATGGTCTGTGTGCATGAGTCTGCATACCATAGCGCGAGTTGCATTGGACTACAGCGCAAAATGATCGTGAACCCTTTTGACCTGTTCGGGATTGAAAGGTTATATCCTGACTTTTCCAACCGCTCTGGTTTTACCGCAGTGCAGGTGTTCAAAGCATGGAAGCGTGTTGACGACCTCATCCGTGCAATACCACACATGAAGAACAAAGAGGCCAAGCGTATTGGCGGTGCAGGTATTGAGTACAGGTACATGACCAGCCAAGACAAATGCAAGCCCAAGTATTTTGACAACGCAGGGGACCGCATATGGGACAAGGCTTTGCGTTACGGGATGGAGTACTTAGGCACAATCCCCACAGATACTCATTACCAAGTTCTTAGGAAAAGTAAATTACAGATAGACCCAAGCTGGTCTAGAAAGTATTCAGCCTTTGGCGCTCACTTCAATAGAACCAGCGTAGAAGCGATGTTATGCGGTGCTGTTCCGGTGGCTACTGACATGGGCATGAAGAACAGTGAAGTGTTCAAGGCGGGGGTTAATTACATTGAGCTTGAGGTAGGAGCTGAATCACAATACCATTATGCCGAAGTTATAGACGATGCTCTTAGCGACGAGATGAGGTGGAGAGATATCGTAATTAACAACTACTCATTGTTAAAACGTTTTGATCGCAAGCTGGTAGCACAAGAATATATTGACTTTATTAAAGACAATTCGTCAGCGCCAGTAGGAAAAGAAACAACCGAGCTAATTGAGCGGATGTTAAAGAAGCTGGACTTTTTTGGTATTTGGCAAGCAAGAATGGGATTTATGGTATGAACCACTTTTTAGTCAGGAATGTGAGCGAGGCTTTGTGTATCGCCAAGCAAGCTCTTGAAGTATCCGGTATATTAGTTAAAACAAGGAACGGTGCGGCATACGAGTTCCCTGGACCAGTTGTAACAACGTATACTCACCCTAGAGAAAGAGTACTGTTCTACAAAGAACGTGACGCTAACCCTTTCTTTCACTTCATGGAATCTATGTGGATGTTAGCAGGGCGTAATGACGTTGATTGGATTATGCAGTTCAACGGTAGGATGAACACCTACAGCGATGACGGTGTTACCTTCCACGGGGCTTACGGTCACCGATGGCGCACATGGTTCGACAAAGACCAGCTTGCGATAGCACAGCACAGATTGCTCACCTACGAAAACGATAGGCGCACTGTGGTCACTATGTGGGATCCTACTACTGACCTCAACAAAACCAACGACGGTAAGGATTACCCCTGTAACACTCAGATCTTTTTCAGCCTCCGTGACGAAACACTAGATATGACGGTGGTCAACCGTAGCAATGACATGATCTGGGGTGCTTACGGAGCCAATGCTGTACACATGAGCTTTCTGCAAGAATATATGGCTCAAATGATTGGCGTTGCGGTGGGGCGGTACACCCAATTTAGCAACAATCTACACGCTTACGCAGAGCCTCTACAGAAGCTGGAAGGTATGCACCCGCAGTACCACCCCTACGAAGCGTTAGACACGTCTGAAGCGCCCCCATATACCGCCTACGAGCCGCCGGAGCTTGTTACCCACCCAGACTGTTTCGACGAGGAGTTGGAACACTTCATGCAAGGTGAATGGGAAGACCCCACTGACCACGAGTACAGGAATGAGTACCTCCGCTACACCGCTGTCCCCATGTTTATGTCATGGCGGCTGTGGAAAGAGGGGGATAAAGAAACCGCCGTTTTATTATCCATGACCATACAAGACCTAGCTTGGCAAAAGGCTTGTAGTGAGTGGTTCATGAGGAGAATGTAATGAGTATACAAGAGCATTATGAAAAGGTTCACGACGTAGAGGGTCCAATGAGTGACGCAATGGAAACGTGCGGACAAGTGGCAGACATGGACATTGTTCATCTAACGCTTGCAGAGATGAGCTACGGAAACAGCTGGAAAAAGCGTGGAGGCGTTGGGGCTTTTATGATGTTGGCTCGTAAGTGGGACAGGCTAGAAAACCAAGTTAGTCGTACTGGTTGGGATGTGTTCAAGGCTTGCACAGAAGACAACAGAGAAGAGGGTGTGATTGACGACATCCGTGATCTACGAAGATACCTACTCTTGGTAGAATCTGAGTTGTTGAGGTTGGAGCGTAATGGCTAGTAATCTTGATGAGAGTGTGGTTGCTGTTTGCGAGTGTGGTGCAGAAGAAAAGAGCACTACCTACAGAACTCTAAAAAACAAGTGGCCTGTCTGTTCGTGCAAGCAGTCGATGAAAATTAAAAAGGATCCTGCAAATGCAGATACCAATGTTTCAACCTCCAACAGAATGGGTGATGCCTGATGGTTACCCCGATCTTAGCTCTGCCAAAACGGTAGCAATAGATTTAGAAACAAAAGACCCTAACCTCCTTACGATGGGGGCAGGCTGGGCAAGAAAAGATGGACACATTATCGGCATTGCGGTGGCAGTGGATAACGATCAATGGTATTTTCCTATCAGGCATGAGATCGGCCCTAACTTCGATCCCAAGATGACGCTACGGTGGTTGCAAGATGTCTGTTCGATTGATCGCGATTATGTGTTTCATAATGCCCCTTACGATGTCGGCTGGTTGCGCTGTGAAGGTGTGCGAATACGAGGCAGAATCGTTGACACAATGGTCGTTGCACCTTTGCTCGACGAAAACCGTTTCTCCTACGCGCTTAACGCCCTTGGAAGAGACTATCTGCAGGAGCGCAAAAGCGAAGTACAACTACGAGAAGCCGCCGCACAGTTTGGAGTCAACGCCAAAAGCGAGATGTACAAACTGCCTGCCGCTCACGTCGGAGAATACGCAGAGCAAGACGCCGCTCTTACTTTGCGACTCTGGAAACACTTCCAAACCTTAATTATTAAGGAAGACATAAAAGACATTGTCGACCTTGAGTTCCGCATAACCCCTATGATCGTAGCCATGCGTGAGCATGGTGTGCCGGTAGACCTTACCAAAGCAGAGCAAGTAAAAGCCGACCTTGAAAAGAGAGAAGCCAAGCTCGTAAAAGAAATAAAGCGGCAATCTGGTGTGGCTGTGGATATCTGGGCCGCAGAGAGCGTTGCTAAGGCATTTGATGCGCTAGGTCTTACCTACCCCAAGACAGAAAAAACAGGCGCTCCCTCGTTCACCAAGGGGTTCCTCAGCCATCACGAACACGAAGTAGCGCAGATGGTGGTGCAGGCCAGAGAATACCAGAAGGCACGAGGCACGTTCATTGATGCCATACTCAAGCACGAGGTCAACGGCAGGATACACGCAGAGCTACATCCTCTGCGTAGTGATGACGGCGGTACTGTCACTGGTCGCTTCAGCTACAGCAACCCAAACCTACAGCAGATTCCTGCTAGACATCCCGAACTTGGCCCCTTGATAAGAAGTCTGTTCATACCAGAGCACGACTGCTTGTGGGGGGCTTTTGACTACTCTAGCCAAGAACCACGCATCGTTGTTCATTACGCCAAGTTGATGGGCTTCAAAGGCGCAGAAGAGTTTGCCGCACAGTACAACCAAGACCCACGCACCGACTTCCACCAGATGGCGGCAGATATTGTGGGCGTTCCTCGTAAGCAGGCCAAAGACATCAACCTTGGGCTGTTCTACGGCATGGGGACAAAAAAGCTCGCGGCAAGTTTGGGGCTAGAGTACGAAGAGGCACAAGATCTGTTTGCCATATATCACGACAAAGTCCCCTTCGTAAGACAGTTAAGTGAATACTGTACCAATAGAGCCAGCCAGCGAGGAGTTATAAGAACACTACTCGGGCGTCGCTGTAGGTTTGAAAAATGGGAGCCAGCCAAGTACGGCGCATGGAAGCCCATGACGCAAGAAGAAGCCTTCGCGGAACACGGCCCATCCATTCGAAGAGCGTTCACCTATAAAGCGCTCAACAAACTAATCCAAGGCAGTGCGGCAGACCAAACAAAAGCCGCGATGGTCGCCCTCTATGAGGAAGGCATACTGCCCATGATACAAGTTCACGACGAGTTAGACATCTCCGTAGAAAGCGAGGTCCAAGCCAAGCGTATAGCGGAGGTGATGCAAGAATGCGTCAGCCTTGAAGTCCCCTCTATAGTTGACGCAGAGTTTGGACCAAATTGGGGAGAGGCAAAACAAACCTTTACGGAGAAACCATGGACAAGAGGATTGAAACACAAACACTCAGAGATGCAGACCTAATACTCAAGCATAACTTATTGCGCAGGTTAGACGGAGGTTATGTCCGGCGATACCATACCAGACCTGAGCTTGGTTACGAGCAAGACGTTGCCGCCCATTCATGGAGAGCGACGGTATTACTCCACACCCTTTGGCCTGATGTAAGCAAAAATTGTCTGTTGCATATGATGTATCACGAT
>Ga0222719_10003361_pt1 | contig 14258 bp, 12 predicted proteins | sample C33_34DmetaG_FD_165039 | JGI IMG/M metagenome (GOLD analysis project Ga0222719, IMG submission 165039) | Estuarine water microbial communities from San Francisco Bay, California, United States - C33_34D | ecosystem: Environmental > Aquatic > Marine > Unclassified | place: USA: California...
AAACTTTAAAGGAACTAGAAAATGCCGTTTGTAAATTCATTAGAACTTTAACAGCTGAAATCATTAAAAGTGTCTGTGGGGTTAGTTATATATAGTATATGTAAAGATTGGATTTGGTATAATACCAAATCCCATTATAAATACCATATAGTATTTTAAGGTAAAAAATTATTAAAAATTTAGCCTTATATTCTGATATTCATGGCTGAATTTTATGATGATTTTTAACTAAAAGACGAGTAGCTTATGGTATTATAGATGTGATTTGGTACAAAGCCCAGTCAATACAAGTATCTTTTGCATCTACCTATATTTTACTAAATTCCAAAATAGATCTATAATTTATAGAAATGTGGTTTGGTATTATTTGTTTATTCTAGGAACTATTCTGGCTATTTCTTCCCTAACTACTTTCTCAACAATTTCTGGTAAGTTTTCATTAATCCATTTTTCAATTTTTGGCTCCATTAACTGAAAAGCAATTTGATCTATTTCACCATTTTTGGTAAAATTGCTAGTATAGCTAATTGTTTCCTTAACTTTTGCCAGTTTTTCAATGGCTTTAGAAGTTCTAGCCAAAGTTGACTCATAAATCATCGAACCACCATTTTTAAATCTAGAATTTGTGTTATTAAGCTTCTCTATCTCATTAGTTTGCTCTGATTCATCAATAACATTATTGTCATCAGCAAAATTTTCTAAATTATCTTCATGCTCAAGATCATCATTTTCCACTTCCTCATAGTCTTCATCAAGATCTAAATCATCGTCTAAATGGTTGTTTTGATCATCATCGTGGTCAAGATTATCTAGAGTCTCATAATTGTGATTATTTTGAGAATTGCTTTGATGACTTGACGAATATTCATCAAGAATTAAATCAGAAAGGTCATGAGAGGAGTTGTTTTTGAAATCAAATTGATGCTCATTTTGAGCAACATCAAAATTATTTGATTGGCTGTGATTATCACCATGATATGATTCATGATTAATCTGACTATAATCTTGATTGCTCACATTATCTAAGTCATCAGCAGAAAAATCATCTTCCTCATCTTCAGCCTCAAGTTCTAGATCGCTAAAATCTTCTTCTTCATGATCTTGCGCTGAAGGTAGATCTATATTTTGATCTGCACTACTAACATCCTGCTGGGTTGCTAGATTGATATCCATGTTATTTTGCTGGCCATTAATCTCAAGATCGTCTAACAGCAAATCATTATCAAGATTTAATTCATTTTCTTTATTATTAACTTGATTTTGATGGCTAATATTTTGCTTTAATTCCTGTTCTAAATCTTTGTCCGTTAAATCGCCAAGTTTTTGTGGAGAATCTTCTTGTAACTCCTGATATTGGGCAATATTTTCCTGCAATTCTTCATCATCCATTTCTTGAGAAGAACCTTGTGATTGATTGCTAGAGAAATCAAATTCTTCAATTTGTTCTTCGGCTATTTCATCTAAAATTTCGTTATTTTTAGAATCTGAAGTTTTATTATCTTGCGCAGATCCTTGACCTCCAAGCTCAAGACTATCAAACTCTTCGTCAAAATCTTCAAAATCATCGTCTAGATCATTATTTTCGACATTATTATCAGAATTTTTGTTATTATTTGAAGCGCCAGAGTCTTCTTGATATTGCTGATTCGAATTATCGTCTAATTTGTCAGTCATTTCTAGCGTCGATTTATTGTTGAGTTGATTGGAATCTTGAGCATTTGATTTTGGATAGCTTAAGATATTATCTTCCTGAGACTTATCATGATTATTACCTCGATCAAAGTTATTAATTTTGTTTTTTATTGACTCTAAAATATTTAAAGTGTTTTTTTTCGACATTTGGTCAAAGTTGCGTTATATCAAGAGCCAAGCTTGATAAGGTTTGAAATCATGTCTATTGCAAATTATCGCAATAAGCAAATCTGAGGATTAAAAACTATTTTTTGATAGTTTGAGTAGAAATAATCAACAAAATTCTAATAAAAATTTTGATCTAATTTTAAACTGAATTCTTGAAAAATTAATTTCTTTTATTTTTGGCCCGTGAAACAAGAGATTTATTGCCTTTTGATTTTTTTTGAAAAACATGTAACACTTTTTCGGCGTCACCAAAAGGAACCGCAAAAAATGAAAAATTGTCAAACATCTTCACATCGTCAATAAATCTTTTGTCAAGACCTGTTTCTTGCTGGATATATTTTACTAAACTGCTTACATCTTTCATATCTTGACGACCCTTGGCAATAAATAAGCGTGCCGTGCCTTTGCGGTCAACATAACCTCTTTTACCATTAGCACCGATTGGTTGATATCCTGACATGCCACGATCATCATAATAATAATCTTTATTTTTTTTGTAGGCTGAGATATCATCAATTTTACTATAACCACTTTCATTTAACTCATCTTTAAAAGCCATTTTAAGAAGCGCGGCTAACGCTATTTTTGGATCCTCATACTCCTGCAAAATTTCAGATGCAATATCTTCTAAATTGGCAAAATTGCCTTGATTAACAATTTCACCAAGTTGGTTTTTGATTCTTTGTTTTTTGCTATCAATCACTTCAGCAACATCTGGAATTTTTTGCTTAGTAATTTTGGCATTAGCCATTCTTTGAATCGAAATTAATTTACGATACTCCGAAGGGGTAATTAGGGTAATTGCGGTACCGCTTTTTCCGGCTCGACCAGTTCTGCCAATTCTGTGAACATAGCTTTCTGGATCTTGTGGTAATGAATAATTAATAACGTGAGTCAAGCTATCAATGTCAATTCCTCTGGCTGCAACGTCAGTCGCTACCAAAACATTTAATTTTTTTTCACGGAATTTTTGCAAAACCTTCTCTCTTTGTCCCTGCGATAAATCGCCATGAATTGCACCTGACCGACAGCTTCTATTGCTTAATTTGTTAGCAATTTCATCAGCATCAACTTTAGTTCGACAGAAAATTACTCCATAAAAATTCTCTTCAACATCGATTATTCTAAATAAAGCCTCAAATTTATCAGCTTGTGAAACCTCGAAATAAATTTGTTGGATATTATCATGACGAATTTGGTCGCTTGCAACAGCAATTGTTTTATAGTTAGCCATGTAATTTTTTGCCAAATTTTCAACGTGTTTTGGCATGGTTGCTGAAAATAAAATAGTGCGACGGCTTTTTGGTGCTGATTTTAAGATATTTTCAATATCTTCAACAAATCCCATATTTAGCATTTCATCCGCTTCGTCAAGTACGATATGATTTACTTTGGAGATATTTAAAGTTTTGCGCTCCAAGTGATCTAAAACTCTTCCAGGGGTTCCAACAACAATATCAACCCCACGCTCTAAGCGGCTAATTTGCCTGTCAATTGGTTGTCCTCCATAAATAGCACAAATTCTAACTTTTTGAGCTGTGGCAAATGAGTTTAGTTCTTCAGTAACTTGAATTGCTAGTTCGCGCGTAGGTGCAAGAATTATAGATTGCACATAACCAGCTTTGGCAATGGTTTTCTCAATTAATGGAATACCAAAAGCTCCAGTTTTGCCGGTGCCAGTTTGTGCTTTGGCAATTAGATCTTCTTGTTGTTGCAAAATAAATGGAATGGCTAGTTTTTGAATTGGCGTCGGTTCTTCAAAACCTTTTTTATCAAGGCATTCAATCATGGTTTGTGACAAACCAAGATCTTTAAATTTTATAAGATTACTCATTTGGATATTTTAAAATATTTACTTCTTTTTGGTTCTTTTCTCCAAAGAAGATTTATGACAGCTTCAACACATCGTCCTATAACTAAATAAACCAATTGTTACCCATCAACTTAAATCTAAGTACTTTTAATAGAATTTTTATCTTTTAAAGTCAACTTTCTATTTTAAAATAGCCTCATGATCTAAAGCTAATTTTATATGTATAAATATATCTTCAAAAGAATTTTACTAATTTTGCCAACATTATTTATTATTATGTTGGTCAATTTTTTGATTATTCAAACCGCACCAGGTGGGCCAGTAGAAAGAATATTGGCCAATTTAAATAATACTACAAATATACAAGGTGAAGTTGCAACTTCAAGTGTTGTAGCTAATTTAGCAAGTTCAGCAAATAATCAAGAAGCAAAATATAACTCAGCCTATGGCATTGATCCGCAATTAATTTCACAAATCGAAAAAGATTACGGTTTTGATAAGCCTTTAATGGCTAGATTTTTGCAAACCATGAAAAAATTCTTAAGTTTTGATTTTGGCTCAAGTTTTTATCAAGATAAGAAAGTTACTGAATTATTATTAGAAAAATTGCCGGTTTCAATTTCTCTTGGGATTTGGACAACGCTAATTATCTATATTGTTTCAATTCCTTTAGGCATTAAAAAAGCTGTAAATGACGGTACTAAATTCGATATTACAACTAGCACCATTGTAATAATTTGTAATGCCATTCCGTCCTTTCTTTTTGCCATTTTGTTAATTGTACTTTTTGCTGGTGGTAATTTTTTTAATATTTTTCCACTGCGTGGCTTAACTTCACCAAATTTTAGTGAATTAAGCTTGTTTGAAAAAATAATCGATTATTTTTGGCATCTTTGTTTGCCAATTTTGGCGATGGTGATTGGCGGTTTTGCTTCTCTAACCTTTTTTGTTAAAAATTCATTTATTGAAGAAATTAATAAGCAATATGTTACAACCGCCTACGCCAAAGGTTTAAAGCAAAATCAAGTTTTATATCACCATGTTTTTCGTAACGCCATGATGATTATTGTTGCTGGATTGCCCGCCTCATTAATTGGCATATTTTTTACTAGCTCAATGTTAATTGAAATTATCTTTTCACTTGATGGACTTGGCTTGATGGGCTATGAAGCGGTGATGATGCGCGATTATCCAATAATTTTTGCGACACTTTATCTTTTTACTTTGCTTGGCTTGGTGATGAATATAATTAGTGATTTAACTTACAAATTAGTTGATCCAAGAGTGAATTTTGAGGGGAAATTTTAGAATCTAATAAATGAAAAAATAAATAAAATGACTAACGACATCGACCAGCAAAGTCTAAAAAATGCTTTTAAGCTTTTTGAAAGTGGTGATATTGCTAAAATTGAAATTGGCACACTAAAGTCTTTACAACAAATTCATCAATATTTATTTGCTAATCTTTATGATTTTGCGGGGCAAATTCGTGATAAAAATATTTCAAAAGGCGGCTTTCGTTTTGCCAATGCTTTATATTTAAAAGAAATTTTGCCAAAAATTGAAACGATGCCCCAAGATAATTTTGCCCAGATAATTGCTAAATATGTTGAAATGAATATTGCTCACCCTTTTATGGAAGGTAATGGTAGATCAATGCGAATTTGGCTTGATATGATTTTAAAAGCCAAATTAAAAGAAGTGATTAATTGGCAATTTGTTGATAAAAATCTTTATTTGCAAGCAATGGAGCGTAGCCCAATAAATGATTTAGAAATCAGAACTTTGCTTGAAAATAATTTAACTGATGAAATTGATAATCGTGATATTATCTTTAAGGGTATTGAGCAATCTTATTATTACGAAACTTAAAAAATCTTTGTTAACAGCGCCTAATGCCAACAGATATCGATCATATTTACCTAATTTCAATTGGAATTTTAATTTGTTTTTCAGCGATTTTTTCATGTTGTGAAACTTCAATTACCGCCGTGTCGCGTGCCAAAATTCATCTTCTAAAAAGCCAAGGCAATAAAAAAGCGGCTCTGATCGATAAATTCTTAGAAAATCGTGAAAAAGTAATCAGCGCTATGCTGGTGGGCAACAATGCGGTGAATATCTTAGCATCAGCTTTGGCTGCCAGTTTAGCGATTAAGCATTATGGCGAAGCGGGTTTATTTTATGCCACAATTATCATGACTTTGGTAGTATTAATTTTTGCTGAAATTATGCCAAAAACTTTTGCTATCAAGGCACCAGTAAAAATGTTGATGATTTTTTTACCAATTATTTGGCTGGTGGTGAATTTTTTCTATCCCTTAACGCACTTAATTCAAAGATTCGTTAATAAATTTGTTGGTTTATTTTTTGGCAAAAAACACAAAAATTCTAAACTTGAAGAATTAGAAGAAATTCGTAGCGCTGTTGAATTAAAAGCAATAGAAGGTACAATTGTTAAAAAAGATAAGGATTTAATTGAAGGTGTGCTTGATTTGGCTGATACTGATATTAGTGAAATTATGGTTTATCGAAAAGATATTGAATCAATTGATGTAAATCAAGATAAAGAATTTATTATCAAAGCGGCGCTCGAAAGTAAATTTAGTAAAATTCCATTATGGTGCGATGAAAAAGAAAATATTATCTCTATTCTAAACACTAAAAAATTGGCAAAAGAAATTTATGATTTGCAAGCCAATAACCAAGAAATTTATGAGTTAGATTTAAATAAAATTTGCAATGAGCCGATTTTTACACCGATGACTAACAGCTTAGAAGAACAGCTCGATGAATTTCGCAAAAACCGTAGCAAATTTGCTTTGGTAATTGATGAATATGGTGCTTTGCAAGGCTTAATTACTGCGCAAGATATTATTGAAGAGATAATTGGCGAAATGAAAGATCAAGATGATGCTCTAGGGCAAAAAATTACCAAAACTCGCTCTGGCTTTTATAAAATCTCTGCAAAAATGTTGATTCGTGATATTAATCGCAATTTAGATTGGGATCTCGAAGAAAGCGATGAAGCTTATAATATTAATGCTTTTATCATTAATAAATTGGGTAGAATTCCACAAATCAATGAAAATTTTGTAATTGGTGATTATCAATTTGAAGTTTTTAGAAGAAATGAATTTGAGTTGGAGCAGTTAAAAATTAAAAAAATTAATCAATAAGATGAGAAAAATTGCGATTATTATTCCAGTTAGATTGGCATCAACAAGATTGCCAAATAAGCCACTAATCAAAATTTGTGGTAAAAGTATGATTCAGCGCGTTTATGAAAAAGCTCTTAAAGCTGGTGTTAAAGATATTTTTATTGCTTGCGATGGTCAAGAAATTGCTAATGAAGCTACAAAATTCGGTGCAGATTTTGTGATAACTGATCCAAATTTACCATCAGGAACCGATCGTATCTATCAAGCCTATCAAAAAATTAAGCAAAACGGCCAAGACTTTGATCATATCATAAATTTACAGGGTGATTTACCAAATATCGACCATCAAGTTATTAATGAGGCAATTAAAACAATTCAAGAAAATGATTGTGATATTGCTACTTTAGCCAGTAAAATTAAAGAAGAAGATGAAATTCAAGATCCAAATGTGGTAAAAATTGCTATTGCTTTTAAAGAACAAAATTTAGGTCAAGCTCTTTATTTTTCACGAAGTGCTATTCCTTATTGCAAAGCTCAAAAGGAATATTACCATCACATCGGCATCTATGCTTACAGTAAAAAAGCCTTGGAAAAATTTGTAAAACTAGCACCTTCCAACCTTGAAAAATTAGAAAGCCTTGAACAGCTTCGAGCACTTGAAAATAATATGAAAATCATGGTTAAGATTGTAGATTCTAATCCGCTTTCGGTTGATACTAGGCAAGACTTAGAAGTAATCACAAAAATCATCGCTAATGAAAAACATTAATCCTGCAAAAATTTTTAATGGTGATTGTGAATTTCTATTTGGCGCACATAATTACTCACAAGTGCCAAAAAGCCACCATCCAGAATTTGCCTTTATTGGTGCTTCAAATGTTGGTAAATCGAGTTTAATTAATGCCTTGTTAAACCAAAAAATTGCTATTGTTTCCAATACGCCTGGAAGAACTCGGCAACTTAATTTCTTTAAATTAACTGGTTATAAAGATGGTTTCGTCATTGTTGATATGCCAGGTTATGGTTTTGCTAGAGCTCAAGAAAAAGAAATAAATCATTGGCAAAAATGTGCTTTTGAATATTTGGCAAAAAGACCAAATTTAAAAAGAGTTTATTTGTTAATTGATCCAATAAAATATTTAAAAGAAGCTGATTTGGAAATGATCAATAATTTTAATACATTAGCAATATCATTTCAAATTATTCTTACTAAATGTGACAAAATATCTAATGAAAAACAAATCGAAGTTGAACAAAAAATCAAGAATCTTGCAAAAAAATGGCCAGCTTTCTTTGATCAAATTATTAAAACTAGCAGTACTAAAAATTATGGTATAAAAGATTTGCAATGGTCGGTAATTGATATGCTAAAATTCTTATGAAGATCTTAGCAATTTTGCTAACAAGTTTAATAATTTTAACTCTAGTAATTTTATTAAATAGCGCTACTTTAAACAATTTATCTCAAAGAAAAAACAAAAATCACAAAAATTAAATGACAAAAAATTCGCAAAATAACCAAAGCAAAGCAGCCAATATTATTGATATTGTTAAAGCTCATGAAGAGTTAACACCAAAGCAAATTGTAGCTGCACTTGATGAAGATATTGTTGGTCAAAATGACGCCAAAAAGTCAGTAGCAATCGCTCTTAGAAATCGCTACCGTCGCAAATTGGTTGAATCGCATTTGCGTGAAGAAATTATGCCAAAAAATATCTTAATGAGTGGCCCAACAGGTGTTGGCAAAACTGAAATCGCCCGTCGTTTAGCTAAGCTTGCCAATGCTCCATTTATCAAGGTTGAGGCTACTAAATTTACCGAGGTTGGTTATGTTGGTCGGGATGTGGATTCAATTATTAGAGATTTGCTTGATGTTGCTGTAAAAGATGTGCGCTTTAACATGAGAAGCAGTGTTGAAGCAAAAGCTTCTAAATATGCTAAAAAGCGTATTTTAGAGATTTTGCTTGGCAAAGACGCGCAAAAAGAAACGCGAGATAAATTTAGTAAAATGCTTGACGAGGGCAAGCTCAATGATAAAGAAATCGAAATCGAGATTCTGGATTCTGCTTCTTTATCAACTAGCTTTGATATTTCGGGGGCTCATATCGGCATGATTAATATTTCTGATATGATTGGCAAAGCTATGGGTACTGAAAAGCGTAAAAAATCACGCATGAGTGTTGAAGATGCTATGAAAAATTTAATTGCTGAAGAGTCGGATAAAATGATTGATGAAGATAGCGTTATTAAAAATGCTATTTTAGCAGTTGAAAATGACGGTATTGTCTTTATTGATGAAATTGATAAAATTTGCACCAAATCAAATTTGCGTGGTGGCGAGGTTTCTAGAGAAGGAGTACAGCGAGACTTGTTGCCTTTAGTTGAAGGAACTACGATAAGTACTAAATATGGCCTAATCAAAACTGATCATATTTTATTTATTGCCTCCGGCGCTTTTCATATTGCTAAACCATCTGATTTGCTTCCTGAATTACAAGGAAGATTTCCCATCAGAGTAAAATTAAAGCCATTAGTTGAAGCCGATTTGGTTCAAATTCTTACCGAGCCTAAATCAAGTTTATTAAAACAATATACTGCTCTACTAAAGGTAGAAAATATTGAGTTAAAATTCTCAAGTGACGGTGTTAAAGAAATTGCCCATCTGGCACATAAAGTTAATAATGAAATTGAAAATATTGGCGCTAGAAGATTGCACACCATGCTTGAGCGCATTCTTGAAGAAGTTAGCTTTAATGCGAGTGATATGAAATCTGGTTCAGTCGTGAAAGTTGATAAAAAATATGTTGAAAAATATGTTGGCGATATAGTTTCTTCAAAAAGTGATTTATCTAAGTTTATTCTATGAATAAAATCTATAAAATTTTTTAGCATAAAGACCCTTGCAAATCAACAAAATTACCAAAATTAGTTGATTTGTAGGGGTCTTCATAGTTAAAATGCCAATTTGCGTTTAAGAAACTAATTTTCTTTTTTAAGATGAAAATCGTAGAAAATGAGTCAAAATCCAATTAAAAATGGAAAATGGTATAATCAAAATGTTTAAAAAATAAATTTAAAATTACCTAACAATGATTCCTCGTTACTCAAGGCCAGAGATGGTTAATATTTGGTCTCAAGAAAATAAATATAAAATTTGGTTTGATATCGAAATTTTTGCACTCGAAGCGCTAGAAAAGTTAAAAATTGCACCTCATGGTACAGCGCAAAGAATTCGTCAAAATTTTGAAAAAGCTGGTGCTAAGTTTGATCCACTAAGAATTGATGAAATTGAAGCCACTACTAAACATGACGTCATTGCTTTTTTAACTCATTTAGCGGAATTGGTCGGCGAAAATTCTCGTTTTATTCATTACGGCATGACGAGCTCTGATGTGCTTGATACTTGTTTGTCAGTGCAGTTAAGCCAAGCAACTGATATTTTGGTCAAAAATCTTGAAGATCTTTTATTCGCCATCAAAAAACAAGCTTTGGCACATAAAAACACTATTTGTGTTGGCAGGTCACATGGAATTCACGCTGAACCTGTGACTTTTGGCCTAAAAATGGCGCGTTTTTATGCAGAATTTAATAGAAATTTAACTAGATTAAAAAATGCTCGCCAAGAAATTGCTATTTGCGCAATTTCTGGAGCGGTTGGTACTTATGCTAATATAGATCCGCAAGTTGAAGAATATGTAGCAAAGAAGCTAAAACTCAACCCAGAAACAGTATCAAGTCAGGTAATACCAAGAGATCGACATGCTAATTTTTTTGCAATACTTGGTGTTATTGCTTCTTCAATCGAAAATTTAGCAATCGAAATTCGTCACTTACAAAGAACTGAAGTCTTGGAAGTCGAAGAGTTTTTTAGCAAGGGTCAAAAAGGTAGTTCAGCAATGCCGCATAAGCGCAATCCAGTTTTGACTGAAAATCTAACAGGATTGGCGCGCATGGTTAGAAGTGCAGTAACGCCAGCTCTTGAAAATGTTGCCCTTTGGCATGAAAGAGATATTTCTCATTCATCAGTTGAAAGAATGATCGCTCCCGATACAACTATCACTCTAAATTTTGCATTGGTTAGATTAACTGGTCTTGTTGAAAATTTATTAATTTATCCAGATAAAATGCGCCAAAATCTTGATAAACTCGGTGGTTTAGTTTTTTCACAAAGAGTTTTACTGACTTTAATTGAAGAAGCTAAAATTTCACGCGAAGATGCCTACAAAATTGTCCAAACTAATGCCATGAAGGTGTGGTCGGGTGAAGCAAAAAGCTTTCTTGAGTTACTTAAAAAAGATAGCTTAGTAGTTGAAAAGCTTGGAGTTGCAAGATTGGAAGATCTTTTTGATGAATCCTATCACACTAAAAATGTGGACTATATTTTTAGTAAAGTTTTTGTCTAAAAAACTTATCTACATAGGCTCGAATTTTTTCCACATTACTTAGATGCGGAGCATGTCCCGCTTTTTCTACAACAACTTCAGTAAAACTGCTGATACGCTCTTTGAAGTAATCTTTTTGCGAAGGGTACACTATCATATCACCAGAGCCATGAAAATACAATGTTTCAGGAAAATTTTCAAAATTAATATCAAAACAAGAAAATCTACCTAACTCTTCAAGCCAATAAACTAAAGATTTACTACTAGCATCCTCTAAAGCAAGATTATCAATTATTATTTTGGCATTAGCATCATTTAAAATTGCTAGAATAGAGAATTTTTTTAGAGCTGCATCCGGAGATTTCTTGAAGTTTTCCAAGAATTCTTGATAAGAACTATGAGGCATCGCTGCTTTAATATGAGAATTCTTAACAAATTGAAATGGTGGCGCTATCAAAACTAAAAGTTTTGGCTTGATAATTTTTTTAGCTATTAGTCTAACTGCAAGTTGACCCCCAAGGCTCCAACCAACTAAGCAATCCAATTTTTGATATTTTCTTGAAAAGGCTTCAAAGAAATTCTCGATAGAAGAATGTTTTAAATAATTATAGCTTGAAACGCTGACATCAAAGAATTCTCTGTCATCGAATATTGACTCTAATGAGCTAGGTTTCTGAGCCCAACCAGATAAACAAACTATTTCTTTCAATTTTTAACTTAAAAAATCAAGATCACCAAACTTCTTTTTGAAGTCTAGAACTCTTTTATCGTTTGAATTAACAAAATTTTGATTATCTTTTTGCCAAGCAGGATGATTTTTTGGATCAATATCTAAGTTCAAAGTATCTCCTTCTTTCCCCCAGTTGGTTAAAATTTGGAATTTAGAACCATCTGTCATCTCAACATTAACTAAATGTTGATTTGGATGAGATAGCTCTGCTTTTTTATTGGTTTTTTTTTCAGACATCTTTTTTAGTCAAAATAATTTAATATTGAGCAAATAAATTTTCACATTAATACTCAAATCTGCGATAACTAACCAATCTTTGCTGTATTTCAACTTAATGTCAATAGTTAAGTTCAATATCAGCTATGATAGTAAAAGAATGATGAATATCCATAAAGTTTGAGTGATTTAACAATATTTTGTTATATCATAAATCTACTTTGATGAATTCTAGCAAAGTAATTTAAATGATGACAAAATAAATATTTCTCTAGATTTTATTGATTTGATTTGCTATAATTGCAAAACATAATATCAGCACTTAAATTAATAGATAAACTTAGTATCATTAATACTTGGTTATTTTCTCTAGAAGTTGACATTGAAAATATCAGTAATAGTGTGTAGAAGTTTTGTTACATCTGCTTTAGCTTTGCCAGATTTGTTTGAGATGATGAATTTAATAAATTTACTAATTTTGGCTATAAATATTGTGATTTGGCTATGAGTTTTTCTAAATTTCTTAAAAAAAGACTGCTATCCTTGCCAAAAACTTTTTTCGCTGAGAGAACAATTGTTTTTGTCACCTCAAGTGGCATTAAAAACTTTACCTTGAGCCCACTTCTGCAATTTTTTTCTATTTTGTTAGTGGCTTGGATTGTTATTTTGCTGCAGCAGTCAATTAGATACGATTCAATCATTGAATCAAAGCATACAGAAATACAAAAGCTCAAATCGATTAATAAATATTTTGAAGCTGAATTCGATGCTTTGAACGACGAACTAAAAAAAGTTAATGACTATCTAAATGTAATATCTGGTGATAATCACTCTGTCAGCAATGTTCAAAAAGATAGTAAAATTATAATTCCAGAAGATATTAAGTCAGCTCGACTATCTTCTCTAAACTCCAGCAATATTGATAAAATAAAAAAAATTAGTAGCCAGATAAATAAGGTAGAACTTTTTACACTAAATAGAATAAAAGAGTTAGAGGAGGGTTTGAACTTGACTGGCTTAGATCTTGAAATCATCCCCAAGAAAAACTTCCTAAATCAATCTGTAGAAACACCTCTATACACCGGAAATGATCCTCAAAATTTAGGACAAGGTGGACCATTACAAGATGATTATAATATTGACAAAGAAGTTATCAAAGCAACTTCGGGCTATGACTTCGAAAGAATTTCTAAAAAAATAAAATTTAATAACAAGGTAAGTCATCTTATTTTTCTTGAAAATCTAGTATCCTCTTTGCCTTTAAATAAGCCTATGAAAGATTTTTATATTTCGAGTAGTTTTGGTTATAGAAAAGACCCCTTAACTAATCGTCGAGCTTTGCATAGGGGTCAGGATTTTGTTGGTCCAATTAATTCCAAAATTTTAAGCCCATCAAGAGGCAAAGTAATTTTGGCTGGGTATTTTGCTGAATATGGCAAGGCTGTAGTTATTGATCATGGCTTTGGAATCACGACCAGGTATGGACATATGTCTAAAATACTTGTAAGTAAAGGCGATATTATAGAAAAAGGAACAGTAATTGGCTTGCAAGGTAATACAGGAAGGAGCACCGGAAGACATTTGCATTATGAAGTGCGCTATAAGAACAATCCTCTTAATCCAAGGAAATTTATTAAAGCTGGCGAGTTTCTATTTGACGATGCTACTAAAAATAACATCACAAACTATGTTGATAGCTAAAAATTAAACCTTAGCTTTTTACAGAATTCTACTAATTTTAAAGCCTAATTAAACTTCTAGATAAGTTTTGTATTTAGAACTTGCAAAAAGGGCAAAATTTATTAAACAATTAAACTTATAGTAATGGATAAAGTCAAAAAAGAAGATATTTCGGAAGGCAAAAATGAGAAACTATTAGGGTCAGAAAATAAAAAAAACTCCTTTATGGAAGTTATTAACAATTCAAAATCTAAAATGCTTCATAAATCAGCCCCAACAATTCTTGCTGATGACCTTAAAATTGAAGGTGAAGTCACTAGCACAGGATTAGTAGAAATCGAGGGATATGTAAATGGTGCTGTAAAAGCTAGTAATGTTACAATCCGTGAAAACGGATCTATCGAAGGAAGTATAATATC
>Ga0222719_10003362_pt1 | contig 14254 bp, 13 predicted proteins | sample C33_34DmetaG_FD_165039 | JGI IMG/M metagenome (GOLD analysis project Ga0222719, IMG submission 165039) | Estuarine water microbial communities from San Francisco Bay, California, United States - C33_34D | ecosystem: Environmental > Aquatic > Marine > Unclassified | place: USA: California...
CACCCTAATTTGCAGTAATATCGAGTTCGCATCTCGTATCGACATACGAACGCACGAGCTTGTGCTGAACGACAGTATCTACATTACTCCGGAAAGCGTGATGATGGACGCAGATGTGGTCCAAAATCAGTTGATTGTGAACGAGTTGATTCAAGCTTACGAGTTTATTTCCTTTCCCGAGTCGAATATGAGTTTCAAAACATCCAACCATTTGTATTTCGAATGCGAAACCTTTAATTTCAATAACGAGTTCTTGTACGATTCGACCCTACCTCCTGAAGAGAAAACGCGTTTGACTTTCACTCTTTGTAACGATTTGCGTATTTTCGGAACGCTCGCTTGTGGTTCGATTACCATCAACGCGTTCGAAGAGCGAGAAAAAACGATCGATCTAACCGGCTCTCATGTGGATAACGCGCAGTTGCTACCTTCGTTGATCGTAGGAGATAGCGCGAATATTCGAGAGGCCACCATGGTGGGTACGGGATACGAAACGGTGTTTATGAAGCCGGTATATTTCTTGCACGACGCGTATTTCTCGTCGAACTTGAAGATTGATCCGGTCTTCAATCTCACGATTGAAGCGAAGAAGGATTTGATCGTTCACGGAGAGATTTTCGGTACGAACGACGGCCATCTCGACAATATGAAGGATTTTACCGGTATACCTTCGAACAACATTCGAGTGGTTTCCGACATGACCATGGAAGATTCGAGTTTGTTTTGGCATCACGAAGAGTCGGGGGCGTTGTGGTGGTCTCGAATCAATCCCGATCCGATGGATCCGCATACGGGTGATTTGGAGTTCAAGTCGATCAACGGTTCCGGCTTCGCGATGACGGACAACTACAATCCCAACGTGCTGAACTTTACGGGGCAGCACAGATGTACGAGTCGAATCAAGATTAACGAGATCGAGGATTTTGTTGGAAAAATCGTTGTGTGCACAGGAGAGTACAGTGATCTGGACAACGTCAAGAGAGTCTCTATCAACGAAGCTATCCCAATTGTGGCTTTGTCCTCCAGACCCATGGACAAACGGGTCTTCGGGGTGATCAGCGACGAAGAGAACGATTCCATGAGTCGCGACTTCCATTTCGGATATTTGAAATTCATGGTGAAGAAGAAGCGTCGGTGTCGTAAGGTTGTTGTGAACTCTGTTGGAGAGGGAGGGATATGGGTGTCCGACGAGAACGGCAAATTAGAAAACGGGGATTATATCACCACTTCTTCGATTCCTGGCTACGGAATGAAACAACACGAAAGTTTTGTGATGTCATCTACCGTTGCGAAAATAACATGCGACTGCGATTTTAATCTTGAATCCAGTATATATCGATGCGAAAAAGATTCGTACAAACACAAGCATTTTAAAAAAGCGTTTGTGGGATGTACGTACAAATGTTGAATATATGCGAAAATTATTTAATGTATTAAGATGGAATTAGTACCGGATCTTCGTGGGGAAAAGAATTAAAAATACAGGATTCCTATTAAAATATGCCGATCACATTAAAATGCCCGTCTACAACACTGTGTACAACAGCGAAGGTCCCACTACGATTATGGAGGGTGGCAATGATCCCTTCAACACCCCTTTCCCAGGATACCCCGAAAGCAATATGGAAACCATGTTCGGACCCGTTCTTTTGCCCAAGATTTACGCGAAGGGCCTTTCTGCGCTCGAAATCGCCTCTTCCGGTAGCATCGTGTTGAGCGTGAACGATTTCGAGACGCTGAGTATTAGCAACGACGAGCTCACTCGTACTACCGCGTTCGAGTCGCAGTCGAACTATCACTTGAAGTTCTACCCTGGCGACGCGGACGTGTCTGTTCAGGTCGGTGATCACCACTGGAGCTCCGAGGCCGATTATCAAGTGCTTCGCACCGATCAACCGAAAGGTTACAAAATGGACGAGAATTTCTTTGTGACCGGCAGCTCCGAGTTTATGGGTGCGGTTCAGCTCGACTCCACTCTTTCCGTGAAGAACCCGGTCTACATGTCCGACTCTCTTTCGGTGCAGGGGACCACGGACTTGGTGGGTCGTGCGCAGCTCGCGTCTACTCTGTCCGTGACGGACGCGACCACCTTGGCGAGCACTCTGTCGTTGGGCAAGGAGGCCTACCTGGAGAGCAACCTCTCCGTGAAGGGTTACACCGACATCATCGGTCGTACCCAGATCCTCTCCACCTTGTCCGTGACGGACGCGACCACCTTGGCGAGCACTTTGTCGTTGGGCAAGGAGGCCTACCTGGAGAGCAACCTCTCCGTGAAGGGTTACACCGACATCATCGGTCGTACCCAGATGGCATCCACTCTGTCCGTGACCGATAAGGTGATTCTTGCGAGCACTTTGTCCGTGAACAAAGAGACCTACTTGGCCAGCAATCTCTCCGTGAAGGGCGTTACCGATATTCTTGGTCGTACTCAGATGGCGTCCACCCTCTCCGTGACGGGGGCCACCACCTTGGCCAGCACCTTGTCTTTGAGCGATGTGGCTTATCTCGAAAACAACCTCTCCGTGAAGGGGGTTGTGGACATTTTGGGCCGCACTCGTATCGACTCCACTCTGTCGGTGAAAGATCACGTGATTTTGTCCGCCTCTCTTTCCATCAGTGACGAATTGATTCTTGGCAGCAATCTCTCCGTCGGCGGTGGCTTCTTCTGCGACAGCGCGACCTTCAAGCTTCCCGTAGGTCCCCAGAGCGAGCGCCCCTTGGCCTCGGACACCCCCCACGGCGCGGTGTTCTACAACGAGGACACCTACCGTTTCGAAGGCCTGCACTTGTTGGCGGACGCCAGCAAGGAGTGGCTGCCTTTCGGTGGTGTGATCGACATCGACAGCGACACGTTCATCAAGGCGGAGTCCGCTCCGGGTGACGACGACGACACCCTGTCCTTCTTCGCGAACAACCCGCTCGCTCCCCGTATGACCATGACCGAGAGCTTGTTGAGCACCAGCACCCACGTGAAGATTTCTCAGACCTTGACGGTGGACGAGGCGGTGGTTTTGAACAGCACCTTGTCCGTACAAGACCCCACCGTGTTGGCGTCCACTCTGTCTGTGGGTAACTCGGTGGATATGGCCAACAACGTGCGCATGGGGAGCCAGCTGTCCGTGCTGGCGGCGACCACTCTGGCCAACACGCTGTCCGTGGCGGACAAGGTTTTCATGTCCTCGACCCTGTCCGTGACCGGTGCCACCGATGTGGTGGGTCGTACTCAGCTGGGTTCCACACTCTCCGTGAGCGGCGCGACCGACATCGTGTCCGCGGTGCAGATGGGCTCCACCCTCTCCGTGCTCGACGCGGTGTACATGGCCTCCACGCTCTCGGTGAACGGCGCGACGGATGTCGTGGACCTGGTGCGCATGGGCTCCACCCTCTCCGTGAAGGACCACACCACCCTGGCGGCGACTCTGTCCTTGGGCAAGGAGGCCTACTTGGAGAGCAACTTGTCCGTGAAGGGTTACACCGACATCATTGGCCGTACGCAGATTCTTTCTACCCTCTCCGTGACGGACCACACCATTCTCGCGAGCACCTTGTCCGTGGGCAAGGAGGCCTATCTCGAGAGCAATCTGTCCGTGAAGGGTGTGACCGACATGCTCGGTCGCGTACAGCTCGCCTCCACTCTGTCCGTGGGTGGCAAGCTGCACATGAGCAACTCCTTGTCCGTAGCGGGTAGCATCAAGACCGACAGCACCTTGACCGTGGACGATCACGCGCAGCTCAACAGCTCTCTTAGCGTGGAGTCCGGTGTCCAGATTGCGGGTTTGATGAGTGTGAACCAGAATCTCTACGTGAACGGCGCCACCGGTGGTACGGTGTTTACGAATACCATCAAGGATGCCACCACTCAAAACGGCGGCGGCACCCTCACCATCGACGTCGAGACGCTCCACTTGCTGGGTAATCTCGACGTGTCCGGCACTTACAACACTTCCGACGTGAACACCTCCACACTCCTTGTGGAGGACAAGAAGATTGTGCTGGCGACCACCGATGATTACGACGTGGACACCGAGCTCGATACTCAGGTGGACGGTAATGCGACCAACGATCTTTCCGGTTTGAAGATCGCGGGCACCCCCGCCTTGGCGGACTTGAGTGTGGATGTGCAGGCGTTGCATCCGAAAGCATCCATGTGGGAGAAGTCCTTCCTCTGGAACATGAACCAAGGCATGGGTATGTTGGGCTATCTCCAACCGGATGTGACCAACGACAAGGTGATGCGCGACGCGGAGTCCTACTGGGAGGTGAAGGGTGGTGCCTTCCACTTGACCGCCAACCGTATGTTGGAGGACCCTCTGAACCCCGGTACCGAAATCGAAGGCTACGTGAAGTACGGCTTCCGTATCAACGCGAATAACGAGCTGGAGATCATCAAACGTACCAGCACGGAGGACGAGTCCAAGCGCGTCGCCAAGTTCGGTATTACCGCCAGTTTCTAATCACTTTCGCAAACATTCATTTAGTAGGATAGGGACCATCACGCTCGTTTGTTTTTATTGGGTAAATTCAAAAAAAATTTGAATTTATCGCTACAAGTTCGCTGTCGTGAACAATATGACGATGGGTACCGTGCTTCAACTGTTGGAGTTTTCCGTACTTACGATCGCGCTAATGTACACTTTCGTATTGACGTTTGCTGGTCGTTCGTGGCTCGATCGTGGAGTCTATCCGAAAAGATAATCTACGAAAGAATAACAAAAGATGGAGACTCGGATATGTCTCCCATCGTACGACACGATCGTGGTGGGCTTGGGTCCCTCGGGAATCGCTTACGGAATGGAATGTGTAGCACGAAACGAGCGCACTCTTTTTTTGGAGGCGAACCACGGACTGGGAGGATGTTGGCGCTCGAGTTTCGACATGCGGGGACTGTATACCGAACACTCTCCCAAAGTGATGTTCAAGTATCAAAACAAAGACGCGAACGAGTTGATCAGGCGTGTGGGCGCACCTTTGAACTTCAAAGACGTGTACTCCAGCAATTTAATCAAACAAATCTTCAAAACGGTGTGGAAGCGTATCTCCTTGCGTGATTTGATCAAACTGCTCGCGCTGACGATTTGTTACGCGTTCAATCAGCACGACACCGAAATTACCGTTCAAGGATGGTGCGAGCGCGCGGCGGTTACGGAGTCCTTTTCGAAAGTGTTGAGCGTGTACTCCATCTTGGTGGCCAACACACCCGACAGGATTCGCATGGCGGTCTTGTTGTCCACTTTCTTCACCTTCCGAATGCTTTTGAGTGTGGATCAGCTGGTGAGTCCGAACGAGTGGTTGGAGCGCGCGGAGGCCGCGTTACGAACAGTGGCGCATTACACTCTACGATACGGGGCTACGGTGAGTCGATTGGACGCCAACGAGGAGGGCGTCACTCACGTGGTGACTACGGACGGCGAGCGCATCGCGGCGAAGCGCGTGGTACTTTGCGTGCCCCTTCGCAACGTCTTCCGAATGGTGGAGAGCTCCTCCGAGATAGTGCACCGTAATTGGTTTCGAAATTTGGATTCCTTCCGATACTACACGGAAAAGTCCTCCTACACCGGTTTGGGATTTCAACTGCACTTCGAGTCGTCCACGAAGTATCCTTCGGAGTGGTGTTGGAGTTGTATGGGGGATTGGACGGTGATCGTGGTCGACAAGACGCATAGTCTTCGCGAGTTCAGCAAAAACAAGAGAGTGCGTACTCTATGGAGTTGTGTGGTGGTGGATTTGGACACGGTGAGTGCGCATTTGGGTCGAAGCGCGAACGAGTGCGAAAATCTGGGGGACGTCTTCCGCGAGGCCGTTCGTCAGATCGAGAGTTCCTTGGGGTCGAAACTCGGTACCTACGTAATGACTACTCACAACAGCATCGCGCGTCGAAACTCTCGATGGGAGGCGTGGGAGTCTTCGTTTTCGGACTGTTTCGGGCCGCTCGCTCCGACGGGTAAGATTTCGAACTTGCACACGTTAGGACCTCATAACGAGTCCGCCATCGCGACCATTGATAGCGCGGTACGGAGCGTGAAGCGTTTCTGCGCTTCAAATAAATTTAAGCGTTAGCTTGCGTAATTTTTAATAAAAATGAGTGATCCCTATCTCGTATTGGGGGTGTCCAAAAACGCAAGCCAAGAGGAGATCAAATCGGCGTACAAAAAGCTGTGTCTGAAACATCATCCGGACAAATTCCAGGACATGAAGGAGAAGGATCGGCATACCAAACGATTCAAAGAGATTCAGAGTGCGTACACTAAAATTCAAGAGTCTCCGACATCTTCCGACTCCGAGTTCGATATATTTTGGCGTCCCTTTCCCAATAAGAACATGTTTCGTCGTTTCAACGACGTCTTCGAAGAGATGGAGAATCGCATGCGCGCCTTCGACATCGAAGAGAAACCGGATGGGGGTACCTACTATTCGAAGCAGACCTATGTGTGTACACGAAACGGCAAAACGGTGACCAAAATCGAAGAGAACATTAACGGAGATATCAAACAGTTCGAGTCCTACGAAAGTCGTCCGAAGAACAAGAGCAGTATTCAGTGGTGATTAGTTTATTGAATATTTCTTTTCAAATAGCTGATTAGGTCGTAGGTAGTGTTGTCGTTTACCGACGTGTGAAGATAGACTCCCTGCAAGGTCAGGATATCTTCCGTTATGGAGTAGTCGAATTCCCGAAGAACGAACAACCCCGAACGGCAGAGTTTGTGGAGTTGATCGATGTGATGCCAATCGTACAGTTTGCTTATATCCATGCTGACGATATCGACGTCCTCAAACATTTCCGAAGGCGGGTTCGCTAACTCCAAGTCGGCGTAGCTGGACATGGTGAGTATGTCCACTTTGGTGTTGATGGTAGAACGCATGTTCATGTAGCAGTTCATGATTCGTCCGTCCATGCGATGGTATCGCCTCATCATTCGTCGTAGCGCGTTCAGTTTTCTTCGATTCCACGAGGTGATGATAATCGGATTCGCCTCATGGACGGTGGCGAACAGTTTGCTGTCGCATTGCATGAAGTAATGCACGCTCATGGTTCGATGGGTAGGGTGCACTTTCGCGGTGATTATTTTGTTCGCATTTTTTTTTTAAAATTGGTACTCATGAGAGCGTTTCACGAGCAAGAGACGATCGAAACACTTCGAAGAGTCTCATGAGGCTTGCGGGGTCGTTCGATGAGTGCGCCGTTCACGGAATCGACTTTCTTCGATTCCATTCGCGCAAGCGGATCTTCGAAAGGTTCGCGCGACTCTTTCGGAGACTTTACGACCGCGTTGAGACGGACGATCGTAAGGGGGATTTTGGATTTTTTTGTTCGTCATGATGTAAAAACGAAAATGAACAATCCTAAGGGTCGTCCTCCGAAACCGTGTGCCGAGATCAACACTCGAAACTACGGCCGAAAAGGGGAGCAGTACGTCGAGATCGCTCGAAGAACGGATTGCGAGGGGAGACGTTTGAACCCCCATCCACCCTATCGTTGCAAACGAAGCGAGACCGGTCGATGCGAGGCGGCGGAACGCGGAGCCAGTCCGATTGTGCAGAATCGGGTGCCGTGTAGGGAGGTTCGTTCGAATCCGAATATCGAGAGCCGCACGGACAGAACTCGAGACCTTCGCATCCGATGCAAAGCGAGAGTCGGTATGAACGGGAAGCCGTGTGTGGTCAGCAAGAAGCTTCGATGCAAAGAAGCCCGATGAACTAAAAATAAATGGACACTTAAAAAGAATAACGTCAGTAAGAACTAATGGAGTGTCTAATTTGTTTCGAGGAGAGTCCGCTGTCGCAAATGCCGTGTTGCGGCGCCAACATCCACTCGGAATGCAGGTCGCACTGGTCGGACACGCATTCCGTGTGTCCGGTATGCGACCTGCCTTTGTTGACCAAATTGACGGATCGAGACTTCGCGACTTGGAAAGATGTAGAAAAATACAGAAGTCATTTGTACAATATATTGGTTTATGTACTAAAATCAAATCGGACCAATTATCACGTGTGGTACGACGGAAAGCGCGTTCCTTTTGAGAAAAATGAGCATTACCTACAGTTCATGTACCAAAACCGCGAGTTTTACGCGGGTTACAACGTCATTCAGATAGATACAACCCGACTGTGTTGGTTGCCCTTTTGTAGTGCGATTCGATACGTGATCTGTGTCAAATTCGACGTTTCGGATTCCGAATTTCTTATTCAATTCGATAAGCGTCACTACACTAATTGTAGACAGGAATCTCAATTTTAATAATTTTTTGTAGTTTCGTACTGTACTTTACGATGAGTTTGTTCAAGAGGGATTTCCTAAGTTTGATATTATCGACTGGTTCGTTGGTTTCCGGATCGATCAATTGATGCTCGCTCAGATACTCTTCCACACACTGAAGCTTCACTTTGATTGGTAAATTCCTCCAAGGATTGCTACGAATATTTTGGATTTGACGTTGATGGTAGTTCTCGATTTCGTCCGTCTGATCTCGGATGATGTATGTCGAGTTGCCGGTTCTTTGATATTTTTCGTTCGTGTGCAGGATGGTGTTGTACAGATTGTTTTGAATTACGTTCACAACCTCTTTCGTTTCATTTTGCGGTTTAGTTTCGTGAATCGAGTTGGTTCGAATGCGTTTATGCGCATTGTGATTGCGTTCCTCGATGATTTTGTCGATTCGTGATTTGATCATGTGTTTATGTAATTTGCGAAGAATAAATTGTCTACACTTAAGAATGAAATAACATTTAAATGTGTTTTGCAAAGTACGCTCGGGTTTCTATTTAAGTGAGAGCGGTGGAGTCTCTGTGTATAAGAAAAAAATGGACGTTTTTCTTTTGGATTTGCTGGTACTGAAGTTGATGAGGTCCAAGTCGAAGGATCCGACCGCTATATCGAAACGCTTTCGCACGATGTTTCCCAACTCGTTCGAGCATCTGACGGACACCGCGATTTTGACGCGCGCGCAGAAGATCAAGAAATTTCAGGAGATCAAACGGCGTTTGGACGCCAAGCCGGTGATCGAGCAGCGTACTCCGGAGTGGTACGCGCTCCGAAATGGGATGTTGACCGCGTCGGACTGGGGTCAAGCCTTGGGCTTGGGCAAGTTCGGTACGGTGACGCAGATCTACCACAACAAATGCGGGTACGGCGACGAGAAGGCCTTCGACTCGGACGCCCCGCCCTTGAAATGGGGGATTCGATACGAGCCCGTCGCGTGCCAGATCTACTCGTTGATGTCCAACACGAAGGTTACGGACTACGGTGTGATTCAGCATCCCACACACAGCTTCCTGGGGGCCTCCCCGGACGGAATCAACAATTTGGGGGTGATGTTGGAGATCAAATGTGTGCACAAGCGAAAGATCGACGGGAAGATTCCGGATCAGTACATGTGTCAGATCCAAGGGCAGTTGGAGATATGCGACCTGGAGGAGTGCGACTATTTCGAGTGCGACTTCAAACAGGTGGACTCTTTGGAGGAACTGAAGCGGATCGACTCTCCCTACCGAGGGATCATCTTGAAGGACAAGCGCGGAGAGTACTTGTACGGGAAGGTGAACGACCTTGACAGTTTGGCCTCGTACGACGAGGATCTCTACGTGGACGTGTACTACTACTACTTGAAGGAGCACAATCTCAAGCGCGTGTTGCGCGATCGCGTCTGGTTCGAGGAGAATCTGCCGAAGCTGCGAGAGGTGTGGAACAACGTGCTTCGGTACCGCCAAAGCTTCGACGACTACACCAAGGAGGTGAAGCGTCCGCGCCAGGCCAAATTTATGATTCGAACGGATAGTGATTCCGATTCGATGAAGATTTGATCCGTCGGTTGTTTGCTTTCTGCAGATCCGCGTGTCGCTTGTTGATGTCGCTCGGAGAAAGGTGATTCGTCTGAAAATACGGAAAGTCCGCGCTGTAGGTGCGAAGCCGTGAGAAGATCGTGCTGTCCGCGACCACCCGTCCTTCCGGTGTCAGATCGATAGTGTTGTCGAATTCTTCGACCATTTTTTTGGCGGCGTCGCGCTGTATGAGGTACAGCGCGGTGCTGAACATGTGGGGGTCCCATTCGGACCAGTGCAGGCTTTTGGTGTAGTGCTCCTCGCGGTTGATTCGGATTCGATGAAGCTGCAGAACCTCCCAGTCGGGCGGAGCGCTCGTTCGATAGTAAAATATTTGTTCGTAGAATTGTTTGGGTTTCGAAACGATCAGATCGTCTTCGCATACGATCGCGAACGGACAGTGGTCCACTTTGCTGTCGAGGTAGGTCTTCATAGCTTTGATGTGAGAGAGGAAGCAAGCGATCTCTTTGGCGGAACATTTCGAGGAGTCGAACCGAATGTCGCCCGCGTCGCACCTCGCGGGCACGTGTTGTTCGAGAATGAACTTTTCTACGCGATACGTGAAGCTGTTGTAGCGATCTTTGCGCGTCTTCAAGTTGATCCAGTAGACTACCGGAAAGCATGTATGGAGATCGATCGTTTGGGTTACGCTCAGCGATTGCTCTTGGATGAGCTCTCCCTTATTCTTTTTGTTGGCGGTGTTTTGGGTGTGTACGATATGGACGCCCACCAAATTCGTGTCCATGTCGCACACGGGGACGGTGTACTTGGAGGTTAGATGTTTCTCCTCGTTGATTACGTCGTGATTGGAGTATTTGTGTGTGCGCAAAAAGTCGCGGTGGTATCCCATGGCGGAGTTGATGCACCCTTGCTTGTGGATTCGATTCATGTTCCAGTAGGTGGCGGTGTCAACTTTATACATGATCGTATTGGGCGTTCTCGCAATCATCGGGATCTCGGGATTCGCTCTCAACGCACGCACGCATTCGCTCACGTAGGTGTCGTGGTAGACGTCGTCGTCGTCCATCCACACGATGTATTGCCCCGTAGAGAGCTCGTGTAGAAGGTTCCGTTTTTTTCCGATCGGTATTTTTTCGGGAGCGTGAACGTACACAACTTTACGACAATCGCGTTCCCTCCAGTCCAACGGATAGGGTCGAAAGGTGCTGTCGTGGATCACCAGTTCCATGTTACCGTCGAAGTTTTGTTTGACGAACTGTCGAATGATGTGAGGGATGAACCGATGTCTGTTTTCCGTAGGTACTAACACGGAGACTATCGGGTCCTGATCCATGGTCACAACACTATATTAATATTTATAATTATTCTTCTATCTAATTAATAAGTCATTATGGACGGATCGCGTGTGTTTTGTATGTTGGCGATATTGTTTTCGGTATCGTATATGCACACATTGTACTCGAGTTACAAGCAACAGGTACTGGAAGAGTTCGAAGTGGAAAAGGCCCATATCGACAAGCAGAATATCTTAGAGAACGTTCGCATTCTTCGTGACTCGGTCATAAAGAGCAAAGGGGAACTTATGATGATGTTGATGGAGTTGGAAACCTTGATTCAGCGTACGGTGGTGTTGGAAACCAGCGGGTTCCTGTCGGCGAAAGAGAGCGTGGGGAACGAGCCGAAGTGCGAGGACGTGAAGCAGTTCGACGACTTCGAACTGTCGAACGACCAAATCGATATCCTGTACAAAAACTACGTCATGTACGTACGCAACATCAAGCAGTTCAAGTCCAACATGTTCATCACCTTGGCGGGTATTCGCGCCAAGGTCAACATGTTGGAGCCGGACCTCTCTTACGAGGACATCGGTCTGGAGGACGAGGACATGGCTCCGGTTAGCACCAACGAGGCCAGTATGGAGAAGCACGACCAGCGTTTGAACACGATGCTCGAAATCGATAAGATGTTGGAGGATTTGCGCGGCTCCTTGGCGTCCTTTTACACCGACTTCCGAAACATGTCCAAGGTGGCGCGACAAATGCGTTGCGTGAACAACCACATGTTGGAGTTGACGCACGGAAAAGAAAAGAAGGAGGATTTTGTATTGTACAAATTAGCCAGCGTGTGAGTTTTGTGCTACTCGTGTTTACAAATTTGAGTTTCGGGTGCGATTCGCTCGGGCGCTCGCAGATGCCGATCGGAGGTCGCTCGCAGATGCCGAGCGACCTCCGATCGGCTCTGTAGGTAGACGTTTTTGACCCCTTTCAAACTCGCCATTCGTCGAAGTTCGTCGATTCCGTATTGTTTGTGATTGCGTACGTACAGATAGGGACGGATCCGATCGTACACCCTGTGATACATCGCCGGATGGATTTGGTAGCGGTACGAGTGCAGAAACGCCGCGTGTGAGAAGAGGCGCTCCATGTCCTCCAGCTCCCGTACGAGGTAGTCCGGATCAGCCGTGTACAAATGGTTCATGAACTTCATGAACTCTTCGCATTGTGTCTCCAAGGGCAAGTGGTCGTTCGTGCAGAGATCGATCGATCGAAGCACCTTCAAAAGCCGCAGTCGTTTTCGGTCCTTCTGCGATTCTTCGAATTCCCGCTTAATCACCCCACCTATTTTCGAGAAATACGCCCACGTGGTGCAAATCATAGCGAATGCAAAGCAGCAACCCGCGCTTTTGATCGATTTTTTTTTCATTCCTTGTTCACCATACTCACCAGGTCGGTACGCACTACGTTCGCGAGGTCGCGAGCCTCGATGAATTTCATCGAGGTGTCTCTCATGGACTGCATTTTTTCGGTGATCTTCTCCAAAGCATTGTCGATATCTTGAAAGTCGTAGTTTTCGAGTTGGGAGCCGTTCACGGGGGTGAACTTCGCGTTTTTCATGCGATTCGTCAAGGAAGGACTCGAGGTGAAGGGCTCCCTTTTCCCCAAGAATGATTCGGAGGACGCGCCGTACAACACACATTTTCGCATCCGTCGATTTTCGAAAAGAATGAACCCGATGCACAACAGACAAGCTGCGAGCAGAACGCGTAGCGACGCGTCGATGCTATACATAGTATTTATTTATTTAAGTGGGTAGTTTATTTCCGTAAACTGCCGTGTTATTTCCATAAACTGCCGTGTGCCAGATGGATGCACACGAAGTAGGAGTTGGGACAGGCTTTGTTGAGCTGATTCGCGACTTCGCTGGAGAAAAACACCCAATTGTGCGTCTCTAAGGACGGCACGTCGCCGGGCCCGTTGCAAATAGTTCGTTCTTGGGTCTGTTTGTGAACCGCCGCGTAGGGGCAGCAGTAGAAATAGGGGATCACCGCCATGTCGGTGTAGGTGTCGACGTGCTCGCGAACCATGCGACACAACAGATTCGGCCCCGTGAAGGCGTAGACGTCTTGTTGAGACGTCGGCACACGGCGCTGTACGCAAAGGGTGTCGTACACGCTCATTAGTAGTTGCATCCAGAAGGGATGTTTCTGTTTTCGAGAGAAGAGGATCCCGTTGTGCAAGGTTCCGGTGAAGTTCATGCTGTTCAACCACTCTTCCGATAAAATGATGTTGGGCGGACGCTGTTTCACGGGGAAATGAAGCAGTCGCCGGTCGTCCATGTCTTGGAACAACTGTCCCATGGGTTTGGTGGGCACAAAATCCAAGTCGAAGTAGACACCTCCGAAGTGATGCATCAGAAGATAGCGAAAGAAATCGCATTTGATCACGTCGAAGTCGCTCGCGACTTCGAAAATGGGCAAAAAGCACGGGTAGTGGTTTCGCACGAACTCTACGGACTCCTCCAGTTCCCATCGTTTGTACTCCCAACCCTCCGGGAGGTAGGCTCGGACCTGATCCAAGACGCGCGCGGCTTCCGCCGAGTCGATACGTGACGGATGTTTTCCGAAATTGAAGTATATTTGGTGGACAATCATTCTTCCGCTTTGGGGACTATATGACTATCGTACATTTTTTTCCAATGGATCGTGTTCGCGTTCTGGAGGTACCAGTTGACGTCCTCCGTCTCCTTGCCGTTGCACAACAGCGCGATGCGCTTGTGTTTGAACATGTCGAACTTCATGCTCGCCAAGAAGACGAAGAGCGTGTACGCGTCTCCCGGGACGAGATACACATGACTGGATTTGTCGAACAGAACCAGAGAGTCCAACATCTTCTTCGAGCCGAACATGCGGTCCAACGATACCGAGATGGTGTGAGCGCCTCGTATGCTCGGAAGGACGGTGTCCACGCTCGAGAACAGCCCGTACTTGGACCGCGCGACCATTTTGATCTGATCCAGGACCAGCTCCTCGATGTCGAAGTCGCGTTCGTAGAAGAAGTGCTCGTACATGATTTCGCGCGGATATCCGTACGAGGTGTACGGTTCGTAGCATTCGGGCAGGTTGCTGTGCATGTTCTTGTTGTCGTCCGTCGGGCTTCGGAATTTGTCGAACACCCCGAAGAAATGGCGCGAGTTGTCC
>Ga0222719_10003363_pt1 | contig 14253 bp, 18 predicted proteins | sample C33_34DmetaG_FD_165039 | JGI IMG/M metagenome (GOLD analysis project Ga0222719, IMG submission 165039) | Estuarine water microbial communities from San Francisco Bay, California, United States - C33_34D | ecosystem: Environmental > Aquatic > Marine > Unclassified | place: USA: California...
ACTCGAGGCTTGTATTGTGCTGAACACAAGCAGGACGGAATGGAGAACGTGAACAGCAAACGGTGCGCCCACGATGGGTGTAATACATGTCCGCACTTCAACACTCCCGGTTCGACCACCGGCTTGTATTGTGCTGCGCACAGGCAGGACGGAATGGTGGACGTGAAGACCAAACGGTGCGCCCACGATGAGTGTAATCGGCAACCCACATTCAATACCCCCGGTTCGACACGAGGCTTGTATTGTGCTGAACACAAGCAGGACGGAATGGAGAACGTGAGGGACAAACGGTGTGCTCACGATGGGTGTAATAAGATAACCCCCGTATTCAACACCCCCGGTTCGACCACCGGCTTGTATTGTGCTGAACACAAGAAGGACGGAATGGTGGACGTGAAGAGCAAACGGTGCGTCCACGAAGATTGCTCCACAAGATGTACCTTTGGTTTCCCTGGTCGAGCGAAAACACACTGCAAGCAACACATCCAACCGGGGATGATCTACGATCCCAAACGCAAGTGCTCTACCTGCAAGGAACCGGCGATCTACGGGGTCGGTGTGCCAACCCGATGCGAAAATCACAAAGAGCCCAATGATATCAACCATGTCGAACGAACGTGCGTGTCGTGCAACTTGACGATGATCCTCAACAAAGACGACCGTTGCCAATACTGCGATCCGAACGAATTCAACAAGACGCGATTGGCGAAGCAAAACCGGGTGAAGCAGTGGTTGGACGCGAACAACATCGCCTACGACAGCTGCGATCGGCGTATCGAACACGGACAATGCTTCGAATACCGTCCGGACTTTATCTTCGACTGTGGAACGCACATGGTGGTGTTGGAGGTCGACGAGAACCAACACAAAGAGCGTGCCGAGCTGTGTGAGTGCGTTCGAATGGTCAACATCTTCCAAAGCTTCGGAATGCCGACGAAATTCGTACGATACAATCCCGACGAGTATCGTATCAACAAAACAAAAAAAGACCCGCCGTTCGGCACACGAATGAAGTTGTTGAAGGATCAATTGCGATACGCTTTCGACGATCCGTCAGTGGCGCCCTTGAGCGTCAAGCACTTATACTTCGATAATCAGGAAGCGACCGGTTTCGAACCAGTCGAGTTGCGGAACTACGGATTGTGAGTCGTGAATCGGTAGTTGTTTACGCTCCGTACACAAACAGAGGCTTCTGCAGATTCAAATGCCCCAACTCGGTGTGGAAGGCACATCTTCATATGTCCTATTTAAAAATTTGATATACGTAGAGGATCTCAAAAAGATTTTCAGCCCCTTGATTGTAAATTCCAATAAGTTTTTTCTCCCTACGCAAAATATTGCAATTTTATTTTGCACTTTCCGTGTGTGATTTTATTTAAAGGAAAAAAAGTGCGTTATCATTAAATGATATATAAGTGCTCGATTTGCAGAGACATCAAAATAGAAAATACAAATGCAATAGCAGATTGAAAGATGAAGTATCTAATTCGAAAGATACCGATTTATGTGATATGAATCAACCAAATATCAATGCCAATGGAGGAAATCACAACCCTAATGGAGGAAATCACAACCCTAATGGAGGAAATCACAACCCTGGACCTGAAACTATTCACTCAAGTAGAGTAACTAAGCAGTGCTCTAAATGCTTAAAAATGTTTGTCCGTATGATTGATTGTGTAGCTCATGAAGCTAAATGCGACGGGGTCCATAAACTACAATGCAAAATATGTTTAAAGATGTTTACAACTCAACAAGGGAAATGGAAGCATACGCTATATATTTGTTTTTACGACGAATACTGGTAGGGATTTACCCACACCTGAACGTTACTCGACAGTTCCTTTTACCGGGACTTTTTCTTGATAAAAGTGATTGATTAAAGGATCAATTAGTCTAGCATTAGTTGCATGTGAGCGTACAGTTCTAACACAACATTTGTTATCATCAAGACCCAACAATTCAATATTCCGATTAAAACTAGTTCCAAAATTCCAATCATATCTAATTTCATATCGGTTTGGTGTTATATTCAAATCGTGAAAGAACATTCCGATGATAACATCATCTGGAAAATTGGATGTTGTATATTTGTCTTGAAACCCATTGGTGACTAGTGTTTGGATCGCTTTATAATTCATCAATGTACACGCCCCTGATACAAAATGAAATGGTTTGTGATTGTACAACAGTTTATGTTTGTACTCCCCCAATGTTGCACCATAAAACGGTAATTCCATATTATGATCGGTCTTGATACGGTTTAATAGGGTAATAAGTTTATCAAAAATAACAAATGTATTTAGATTTGTCCTCAGATAAAATTCATATTTTTTTTCTAACATCTTCATACCATGTATTGTTTTCTTATAAATTCCATCATATCCATCATATGGTATGAAAATTGTATTTCCATTTATTTTTGGTTCGCCGTATTCTAGAAAATATACGTCTATTTGTGAGTGAGAGTTCATGTATTTCTCCCAACACCGTTTTTCATAAATCCATCTCTCGGATACATTATTCATATCTGAATTATAAAATTCGCATGATATGATTAATATACACAACTTTTTATGATACATTTGAGTTTATCTTATTGTATATAAATATAATTCTTACCATCCGTATGATGAAGAATCTCACTCTCTCTATATACGTAGGTTGGGATTATTTAAAACACCGATTTCAAAAAATAAATTAAGAACGAAAAAATTGATAGGTTAAAGTAACATCGAACAAACTTAATGGAGCTATATTTCATTCATTCCGATGACAAACTTTTCGCCACCCACACGGGGATCAAATCGGTGGTGATCGCTGCCAAAACGAAGGAGAAGATGGTTGAACTGAAAAGAGCCTTGAAAAAAAATCACAAGAAAAGTGGTGGCGTGATGAACCGATGTGCCAAGATGTATCCCTTCGTCGACGACAACGTTGACATCTTGAAGCTCGATAAAAATAATATAAATCCAAAGCTCTCGTCCGAAATCATGAAGAATCTACGAATCTGCTCGTTGAGCTTTGAAACCAATCACGGACGTATGTTGTGTGATCAAATGCAGCAACTCTCAAACTCCGACATGTTTATAGTGAACGAGTTCGAGTACTCGGAGAAACTTGAAACCCTCTCTCTAAGGGGGAAATACAACTCAGAAAGATACTATCCGTTCGAATACGACTTCGTTGAGTATTTGAATCACGTATACGACAACACCGTCGTGGATTAGAAGAATCGCGCGATGATTACATCTATCAATCTCTCAACAATTCTATCGCGAAGCAACGTCTGCGTGATGGTTTCCATGTCTGTAACCCCGGACATCATTTGTTGATAGGCTTCGTAACTCAACTCCCCAAATACCATCAAAACCCCCTTCGTGTTGAAAGCCGAAATCGGTGTGATACGAACGGGTCTACTATGTTCGCATTTCGATGAGCGCTTACCTGGTCTTCCTGTGATATTCAAAGAGTACCTGTTTCCACTTCGACAGCTGTCGAACTTGTGTGTTGTGGGAGTAGGTACGGGCTTTGTCTTGACCATCTTGTTTTGAGGCTGCTCAATCTCGCTTTTAAAAATTGATAGATGGGTAGATATTTTTTTTCAATTTTTTCCAAACAGCGGTTATGAAAATTGCTTTGGTAACCATTTGTATAGGCGAGTCCAATTTGAATCGATACAACGCCTTCTTCTCCGAATCTCACGAGTTGTACGCGAAGAAATGCGGATACGATTGCTTCGTCGTCACAAACTATCTGGGAAAGACACAATCGCCGAGTCTTATTCCATTGAACAAATGTCTTCTATGTGAACGATTCAAAAACTACGACTATTTGCTGTACGTCGACCCCGACGTGATGATCAACTTCGATTTGGCGCCCCCTATGGAAAGTTGTTGGGATCGAACGGACCGAAAGATAGGACTGGTCACCGAATCGCAGCCGCATCACGCCGCGCGAGAGCTCGTCTCCTTTCACAACAAACAATTCCTTCATCCCAAATACTACTACACGTTCGTCGAGGAGGAAGAGACCGAACCACCGATTCGAGAGGTGCTACACACCGGGGTGTTGTGGTTACAACCTCGATATCACGCGAAACTGTTACGAAAGATATATCATAAATACGAAGAACAAACTCTCTTATACGACTCCTGCACCGAACAGACGTGTGTGGGGTACGAACTGCACAAGTCCAATATGGTGACTCCGATGAGTTCAAAGTGGAACGCCTTGTGGACGTTGAACAATCTGTATTTCAACAAACTTACGAAGGAGCCCGTGAGCCTTCGAAAATTTTACGAGACGAACTATTTCGTCCATATGGAAAATCTCATGATCGATCCTTTCAGAGTCCAAAAAATAAAAAAAATCGAATAATATATGTTTGAATGGTAGAATTGAACTATGGCGTATCGAATCAATCCAAATATCTATAAAATAGTCTTGGACGATGTTCGAAAAGCTTTGTCCAACAACAATCTATTCACATCCGAATTGGATATGCTCTTGCGAGATTGTGAGTTGGCGAATATCGCGAATCGCCTCCCTTCTAATCAGTCATCGAATTCCGAACTAATCTTTACGTTCGACTCGTCCTCTTCCTCTTCCGATGAAGAGAACGATGAATCAGCCTCTTCCTCCGAAGAGGAGAAGGAGATACTACCTTCCTCCCACAGTACCGTGTGGTGTGTCGATTCGGAGGCCGAGTCTTCGGAAAACGAATCCGAACAGTAGAACGCGTTGAAACTCATTTAAATTTTTTTTGGTGCACAATTTGTAAAATGTATGTGATCTCTTATTGGTTCGGAAAAGTTCCGCAAAATGCCTACGAAGCGGCCGGTCTCGGTGACTACCGAATGACCAAAAAACTTGAACCCAAGTTAAAAGGCCACGAACTGGAGCAAGCATACAAAGAGCTCATTCTATTCGCTGCGATCCACGGAGGAAGTGTAAAAGTCTTCGATTTGTTGTACAAGAAAGGCTATTCGCTGCACTTCAAAAAGGACAACTACGTATGTTTGCAAGCGGTGGAGAACCTTGTGATATCCAACAACACAAAACTACTTAAATATCTGCTGGACCAATGTATTGTCGGACTAAACAGTTCTATGGTACGGTACGTAACCGAGTTCGCGTGGAAATATGGTAATGTGGACATCTTCGAACTTTTAATCGAACATTACACTCGATACGCTTTGGACATCTGTCAATCTGAAAACGAACTCCATTCGAGTATAGTATACGGTAATCTTGAGTTGACGGAGATATGGTTAGCGAACCATAACAAATTGATTCACATGAACGATGAACAATATATGCGGTTGCTCGAAAGTTGTCTAACAACAGCAACGTTATCTCATCATCAGGATATGATAGATGCCATTCGGCAGCTTTTTCAAGATCAATACCAAAGGCGTCGCCTATACGAAACGGTTGTTAGCAACACTGCATGACGCGTTCACTGCTCTATCAAATAATCCAAATATTTCGCCCAAGCCAACTCCTTAAAATCCTTGGACACGTAATCCTCTCGGTTCAAATGGATTCCTTGCACGCTCAACACGTTCAAATCCTCGTTGTACTGGAGATCCTCCATTACGAAAAGGTTCGCTCGAGATATATCGAACAGTCGTTTAGGTAGACTGTTCGCGTTGTACATGTCGAACGTGCACTGACATATACCCAAATGATTCGTAAAACTGCTATGTTTCGTAGGAGTCTTGTTTTCCGTCAGATACAACTTCATTTTGTCGGTGTCGGCGCGCACGCAATGGAGTTGATTGAGTAAATTATTTGTTTTACCGACGTTGTTCAAGATGATGTTACGAAAATCAAACATCACTTGAATGTCGCGAGACGTCAGTACGATGGCGCGTTTCTTGTACGTTGCGCACAATCTTCCCTCGTGAACCAAAAAATAAAGCATTATTTGTGTACCCATTTCTTACACAGGAAGTACGGTTTGGTTTGATTTATACTCGTTGATTTTAAGTACAACCAGTTGACAGAGGTTCTTCAGGAAAACCAAACCCAACACGATACCGAAGCCTGCAAGATAGAGCAAGATTAGGTCCACAACCGGCATGGTTCGAGATACTCGTATTGTTCCCTATTCGTTTCGTGGAGTGATCAATTTTTTGAATCGAGATGTACCCGCGCCGTACGCGAACAGAAAACAAAACAGGAGACACACAACGGTTTCGAACATTATATAATTTCCTTTTCGGAAATTACGAAATCCCCGAAATTACGATATATATTCAACTCGGCGTATATCGAAGACGTTTTGATTTTTGCGACTTCCTCCAAATCCGCTTTGGATTGGAGAATAGAAAGCACTTTGTTTCGAGTATTCACACCGTCGAACACGGTGACACTCAAGACGGGGTGAGCGGGAGTAATCAACCGATCGTAACTTCGTAGTCTTTCGAGAGCGTCTCGATGAATGTTCTCCAAATCGTAACGCTTAATGTAGTTGTAGTAAGCGGTCAACACTTCGAAATTGTGTATAATCAACTTGTTAAGATCCATTTTATTTAAGAGACCACTTAATAACTTAAATACAGGTTGTAAAATATATCGACAGCAGAAATGGGTCCAGCGTTGTTCATATCTTTTTACGTTAATGTATTGCTCGTGTACTGTTTGACAACAGCGTGTTTTTACATCTCTGATCTACGAAGTAAACTGAAGTACCGAGACTCTCAAAAACACAAAGGCGTGCAAACCGAAGCCTCCACATCCGACTATTTCATTCGAGTAGTCATCGATCCGGATAATTCGATTCAAATATCCGAACATGCGGTTGATTGACGTCGAAGTTTTTCTTCGATCAAAACATCCGATGTATCTGTCCCCGAGTTCTTTTTGTACAATATGCACCCATCATCTGAAGGAGGAGCTTGTCGGGTTTCTGCTCTCCCTTTCCGTTCATCATCCGAACACCAACGTTTATTTGTTTTTGGACAGACAGTGCGAACAAACGGTCGATGCGATCATGCCCTATCTCAACGTGCGCACCCATGTCAAAGTTAACTTGAACGATTGGGACGAAACGTTGGCGACTATGAAACTCAAAGGGTCCGCTTCCGAATTTCTTTCGTATCGAGTTCGGGTGATGGACGAGGCCTTGCGACATCACTCGGACACGTGTTTGATGGACGTGGACGGAATCTTCGTAGACAAACTGATTGTGAACAAATCCAAAGATTTGGGACTGAGTGAGGGGGGGCAATCCGAATCCTACAGTAGCGCTTTGGTATGGACCAAAATCAAAGCCCTCCCGCAGCGATGGTTGATCACCGATCTGGAGACTCTTGCAGCAGAGTTCAACCCCTTTGTTTTCGGACACGAATGCGATTTGAGTTGGCGAAGAATCGAAGAAGCCACCGTGCCTGTCGAAAAGATGTTGGAACACTTCGAGGAGGAGAAAGGGACCCGCAAACCACTTTTCAAAAAGCACCCGATCGTCTTCGTACACACGCATTTCTCCTCGCCTGTTAAAGCGTTCTTCAACACCTTCGTCTTCAACATGTTGATGAAATGTAAAAAATACAAAGAGTGCGTGATTCTTCAACGAGTGATGCACAAAAAGTGGTATTTGAACATCCCTCGTCAACCCGCCTCAGGACTTTGGTGTCACGACGACGACGGGTTCCGGGAACTCGCAAGAATTTGGGAAAGCAACGTGTTCGATTTGCAGATCAACTACAGCAATCGACATCTGAACTGTTTTTTGGAGCCGAACATCTGTTTGTACGACCGAGAGGGCGCGGAATGGTTTGTTCCCGAAGTGCATAAAGCTCCTCTGATTTTGATGGGGAATTTGACCATAAAGCACGCCAGAGAGGATATGAGCGACTCGGCCTCGGCGTGGATCGCATGGTATCGACACCCGATGATTCTGGAAGAGTTTTTGCGCACCGCGTTTTTCAAAGATTATCAACGTCGAACCACCTCGTGCGCTGTTGTCGTCGAATCAAACGCGGATGAGTCGATGCGTAACTATTGGAAGAGTACCTGCATTCCCATAATATCCGATACGGAGACACAAAACGCTTATCTCAGACGTGTTGCCGATGCTCGCTTCGTGATGTCTTTCGAACCGAAATCTAAAAGTTTTTCGCACATCGAGTTGATCGCGTTGGGAACTGTTCCCATCGTCCAAGATAACATGGACATGAAGTCCTACATGGAGCCTCTCGTTGAAGGAACACACTATCTGAAGATACGTACCTTCTCGGAGTTGAACAACATTCTACAAGAGATCGACGAATCGCGTTGGACGCGAATGTCCGCAGCCTGTAAAGACTGGTACGTACGCAACGCCCACTCGACAAACGCATGGATTCGAACCTTGCGAAGGGTGCTGTACGACGAAGCAAAGTAGTTTAAGAACCCTCTAATTATATTTACCAATGGACTTATATTGATGGATTGCATAGACTATTTTCAAGAGTTTACAAACCACCATAAATATCTGTATCTTTGTGATGTATGTAAAGAGGACTGCCTGAAATACGAAATTTCAAAACAGGAGTTCGAGATGATCGTGCAAAAGTGTTTGAAACTGGCTAACAAGCACTGTGGAACACACCCTTCGAAAATCGCATGGTTTTTGTATTGTTACGATTACGTGATCCTTTACGTTAAGAAAGAGTTGAGCTGGTACAAATCGTTTCGAAATCATGCAAATAAAAAATAGTATATTCAAGAAATGTTTTGCGATATCCCCAAAACAATACACAAAGTTTTGATTTTGGATAAAGGGAAATTTTATTTGGAACCTCGAATCCGGAATATTCATAACAAATGGAAACGCTTGAATCCCGAATACACCATCTTGTACTGGAATTTGCAAAACTGCAGGTATTATTTAGCGCGCATGGGCGTGCATTATGTAGAACTCTTCGACAAAATCAAAGCAAACGCCGGTAAGGCGGATTTTTTTCGATACATCGTGCTGTACCAAATGGGAGGATGGTACAGCGATTGGAGACAAATTCCGAACTGCAGCATTCAACATATGGTCGGCGATCACGTAGATAAACAGGTCTACTATGTCGACGACCACGGTTTGGAATATACCTATCAAATGAAGTACAAGCAAAACTGCTTCATCGGATCGGTGCCTGGAAACCCGGTGATGAAATACGCATTTCAACTGTGCATGTATCATGTCAAGAATGAAATATACGGGGATTTAGCAATCGACGCGACCGCATGCAAAGTGATTAGCATGGCTATCAATCGCTATCCAGATTTATGTTTCTCGATTGGTTTTCTAACACGAGCACCTCATCCTTCGATCGAAAACTACAACATACCCGTTGTCGTATCACACAACACCGAAACGGATTTCTTGGACTCGATAATCATATTTCACAAAATAGTCGAATCTACATTCGAGGAACAAGAGTACAAGGATGGTAACAACTACACCGTCCTTTGGCGAACGGGAAAATTCTATGAGAATTCGACCAAAACAATTGGGGAACAAGTGACCGAAAAACGTCCCGAATCGCCGACTCCTGTTTTGGATTTTGTGTGGGTGTCGATGTACAAAGACGACGGGCTCTTTTACGCTCTACGAGACGAAATCATACCCTCCGAAAACAAAGACGTGCTGATCACTTGCTACGACGTAAACTCCTTTCGCGATCGATGGCGTGTTCAGCTACTGAGACGCGTTGCTCGAAACGTTTACTTCAACGGGATCAACACGAGCGGTCTACCCCCTTGCCCGTCGACTCGAAGTCTGCGGATGTTGGAGGCGGTAGATATTGAAGACGGCGTCTTCGAATCAAGCCCCCCGCTCTCTCTAACAAACCGCCTCGGACCTCGAGCGCGACACGACCCGAGTGATTGGATTTTTCTGTTCGACGGATCTCACGAAGTCTACGATGATGTGACCGAAGAACCCATCGAATCTCATCTTAAACTGCTCTGTATACGCTCAATTGATGTGCGGAGTATTCCGACAGAACTCCTGATTGAGGAACTGAGCAAAGCCAAATGTTTGATTGCCATCTACGGTGACTGTTTGGCCAACATGGTGGTAGTCCCTCCGAAATGCCTCGTGATCGAAATCAGCCTTCGAGGCGGTACATCCGAAGAATGCCGAGACGCGTGTTGGCACAATTTGGCACACTCTTTGGGTCAGCCTTACCGCGAACTGATATGCGAAAAAACCGAAGACAAAAGGGTGTTCGTGGACACGCCTCTTTTATTAAATCTGCTCACATCCTTCGGATAGGTGGACTCACATCCTTCGGATAGGTGGACTCACATCCTTCGGATAGATAGACTCACCTATCCTTCGGATAAATAACTAAATTTATTAGCATTATTGATAGTAACAATATGCGGGTATTTATTCCGAGAGACACCGGGTTTCTGTCTTTCTTGAATTGGTTGATGGGTTCCATTTGCTTGACCAAAGAGCCGTTGTATCCCTTTATGAATATCGAAATTCAAAAAACGATCAACAAGAAATTGGAACACTTTTGCTACAACGACAAAACGGTGGTCAATTCTTGGTTTCTGTACTTCGAACCGATCGTGTACGATTTCAAGAGTTCGCAGAACCCCGAGAACAGTTCGCACGAGACGATCCACATCAAGGACGTGCTGACGTGCATACAGAAGAAGCAAGTCACTCAAGGATGGGACGGGGCAAAGGAGTTTCTTTTCTTTCATATAGCCGATCTTTTGCGAAACAACAAACGAAAGCACGTATTTCAAGAATGGCGGAATCGAACCCATAAACTGTTTTCGAAGTGCATTCGTCCCAAACCGCACATTACGAACAAAGTCAATGAAATAGAGGCGAAACTTTGTCTCGAAGCGAGTGTGCAAACGATGGAGTCGTTTATCGCGGTACACTATCGAAATCCCAGTCATGTGAAGGAACAGGGGAAAATACATTTTCAAAACTACTTCGATAAGATCGACGACATTCTTCAAAAACAACCGGATCTTCACATCTATTTGGCCACCGATACGGAGTTTGCCGTGGCCGTCTTCAAACAAAAGTACGAGAGTCGTTTGCACTATTTGCAGGACGTGTATCGAACGAGTGCGGACGATTTCATCGATTGGATATTCGCGAGAGATTCCGAACCGACAAACAAAGAAGGGTTTGTGGGAGGAAAAGGTTACGACAGTCACGCCAAAGTCGCCGAAACCATGGAACCGGACCGATGTCGGAAAATGGGTATCGACGTGCTGGTCGATATGTTGCTAATATCGAAATGTAAATTCTTCGTTCACACGATCTCTAATTTCACGATCACGCTCTCGTACGTAAACCCGAACATCGAGCTCGTCGCGGCGAAAGAGATCGATCAAATTGCGTATTTGAAGCAGATGAAAAAAGAAGCTCTCGAAATGCAAGGCAAACGGGATGACAAATTTGCGTGTATCACAGTCCGCGATAAACCGGACGACTTCGAGAAAACACAGTGCATGTTTTTCAACAAAACTCACACCTGAATAAGTTTATGCCTATAAAATAAAGCGCGATGCGTTTTCTTTGGATAGTTTGGGTATTTCTCATCGGTTACTTGTTGATAGAGTGTCTGCACGATAAAAATATAGAAAAATTTGTTGAGTTTATTCACATTCCCAAAAACGCGGGAACCACCATCGAAAACATTGGCAAAAAAAGGGGGGTGCGCTGGGGACGATTCAAACCCGAACACCAAGATTTTTTAAATGATAGAGTGTGCAACTATTGGCATGTTCCCCCCATCTATTTCGAGAAAGGAAGCTTTTACGATACGGACAGTACCTTCTGTGTCCTTCGAGATCCGTTCTCTCGGATCATCAGCGAATACGCGTACCGGTACAAAGGTGATCCGAAGATGGACAACTCGGAAAACTTAAACGCATGGATCAGAGAGACGCTCACCGAAGAGAATGTGAAGAACGGTAAATTTGATTGTCATTTGTTTCCACAGTCCAAATATATATACGACGACGTCACAGACGTGTACACTTGCGACAACATTTTGCGTTTTGAACATTTAGAAGACGATTTCAACCATCTGATGAGCAAAGAAAATTACGATTTCAAACTCACAGAAAGGAGTAACGAAACCCATTTCAATTTACGGAAATCTAATATCGACGAGTCCAACATCAAACTGATTGAGAGACTGTACGCTCGCGATATCGAATTATGGGAGAAAAACAAGAACAAAAAAACCTAACCCTGTTTACCCATTTGTAAAGTGCGCTACTGTCTTACATATTCCAAGCCCGCATCACGTACCATACGATGATGATGTACAAGATGTTCACAATGAAGACCCCCCCCTGCATCGTCTCGGAGTCGGTCACGCCGATGCTGATCAAATGACTCGAGAACGTGGTGTTCAGAATCCAGAACATCACCAGATGGATCATCACCGGGCTCACGATGTCCGTGGGCGGCGCGTTCCCGGAAGCGGTCTCAACGCTCTTCTCGACCATCTTGGGCGTTTTGACGTTCTCCAACGACTTCATTTTTTCACGTAACAGCTCGACCTCGCGTTGGGAGTCGTCGAACTCCTCCAATAGTAGAGCTGTGCTGCGGAGATTCCGACGATTCTCCTTCTTGATTTTATGAAGGCATTTTTTCAGAGTGCGATTGGCTTTGAACAGCTGAAACCAGCTGGGTCCATCTCTTGAAGGCGCCATCTTGGAACGTCCCGATTTGAGATATTTTTCTTCAATTTTTTTACGAGGAGGTTCAGTTGGATCATGTAAAACCATTTCCTCGGAGGAACATCGATATTTCTTACAACTTGTTGATAACTTTCGGCGATTTCTAAAAACACCTTCGCTAAGACCAAATCCGTGTTCAATTCATTCTCGTAAGTGTTGTAGATGTCGTACAATTTTTTAACGAAGTCGACTTCTGTCAATGTGTTGTTGTTGATGATGTCGGCGAAATTCAAGATCTCCTGATATAGCGCTTCCATGATTCAAGCAATTGAGATAGTAGAAACAGATTATTTCTATTTGAAAAGAAATATTTTTCAGTTTTTTTTTATGGTTGCGTTAAATTGATTCGATGAAAATAGTCTTCGAAAAACATACGAAACATGGAACCGTCCATGGGAATTTGCTTCGACGAAGCGCGTTGATTATTGAGCGTGCTGCAAAATTGCCACCATCGATCCTTGTCCGAAATCAAATACGAATAGCTCTCCTGGCTGGACTCGCATTCCAAAGCGGTTTCGATGAACAACCTCGCACAATACTCCAAAAACCGATCGAAGGTTCTTCCCAAATGCGTGTTTTCGACGAAGTAGGTTTTGAGAACAAAGGGGTTTTGATACACTTCGACCATCCGTTTGTACGTTGTCTTCAATATTTCCGAATAAATGGGGGATGTGGTATCGAGCACGTCATTTTCGATTACGTTCTGACGTTCGCAAAACATACCGAAGTTGGTAAAATCGGATAGGCTTTCAAAATACTCTTCGTAGCCTCGATTGAAATCCATCAAACCTTTGTCCATCTCGGAGTATTTCGTCGCAAAGGACTCTTGTAAATCGGATACGTAGTACATCGCACATCTTTCCAAGAAGTCTTTGATCAATTCCATGCTCTTGCGCAAAACCTTCGTTTTTCTCATTTGTTTTTCGCAGCGTGTTAATCGATATGTCCATACTTCCCTTCAATTTTTTTTATCGAAATGATTCGTCAACAGCATTTCGACGACACGAGACACAGTCAAGTATCGGATGTTGAACCGAGAACTGTTCACCCTTTCAATTTCTTCGTAAACGAACTTCGCCACCTTCTCCGGATTGGCGGCGAACAGTTTGATCGCGCGGATCATTTCGGGAGAGGCGTCGTTCAGCAACATGTCCGTTAAAAGAATCCCCGGACTCAGCGTCCCTATTTTGAAGAGGGTGTCGCTCATATCGTCCTGCAGACATTTCGTGAAATGCTTGATCCCGAGCTTCGTAGACTCGTAAACCGCGTAACCAGGAACGGAGGTCATCGGATCGCATCCGGAGCCTTCCAGATTGATCAACATTCCGTCCTTCTCCATAACGTCGAGCGCCGCTTGACTGCCGAAGATAGTTCCCAACAAATTCGTTTGCACGATGGTCTTGGTCTCCTCTTCGCTCATAGAGAGAATAGGTCCTCTCTTGTAGTAGTTGGTGCCAGCGTTGTTGATCCATATGTCCACGTGACCGAAGTTTTTCTTCGCGTACTCGGCGATACGGTTCGAGTCGTATTTGTTCGCTACGT
>Ga0222719_10003364_pt1 | contig 14252 bp, 5 predicted proteins | sample C33_34DmetaG_FD_165039 | JGI IMG/M metagenome (GOLD analysis project Ga0222719, IMG submission 165039) | Estuarine water microbial communities from San Francisco Bay, California, United States - C33_34D | ecosystem: Environmental > Aquatic > Marine > Unclassified | place: USA: California...
CCTACAACAGTTACATTATTCTACTCTATCAACTTAACACTTTGTTTGTTGGATAGTTGATGTCGTAAGCTTTCTAAATCACTTTCAATGGCAACAATCGGCTTTATATTGACGGAGATACAGCAGAAACGGTGGGAGACGTCATTGTTTCCTCGTTTTCTCACGCGGAATAGACGTTTGTCTATATAAAATCAGTCTTACTCTAAGTAGAATCTATCATGTACTAATATTTAGAATATTGATAGTAAGTACAGAACAAGTTGTGTCTATGTAGAAAAAAACATTTGTACTAAAAGATCTATATAGCCGTTAGTACTTTTTTCGTCTTAGTATTCACAGCCCTAAATGAGTTTATTTAAAATTCCGGTAAATTTTTCAAAAAATTTACCGGAATTTTATTTAATTTTTGTCCCGAGAAATGTCACGAGACGTCATCCTAAAATGTATCAAGAGGTCAGAGGATCGAAACGTCATAAAGTTCATTTTTTCTTTTTGCTTTTTTCCAACAGATCGAACCATCACCAACTCCATTTTTTCTTTTTGCTTTTTTCACTATATGGATTTGCCTTGGAATAGAAAAATTTTCGCGCGAAACTAGGTTTAGGGCTACGGTCGACGGCCAGACTGCCAAATTTCGTCGTCGGTTGACGTACAGACCACCGCGCACGCCGGCCAGCTCACCGGACCATTATATGTTTTATACAGCAATATATATCGATATAAATAATGCCTTATTAAAACTTGTAGTTATATATTAAATACCGAGTATGGCCGTTTATGTACAATACGCTTTCATAGACATATACAAATACTAATATAATATTATTATAGTTTTATACGGACACGAAGATTGTATTACCAACGCAACCCATGACCTGGTCCGAAAAAAATGGGAAATCCGCATTTTTTTTCGGCGGCACGTCCCAGCCAGGCACTACGCACTGACACTCCAGGCATCGACCCCCGAAAAAATAGGGCGAGAGGGAACATTTTTTCGGCAATTTAGATGGAAGTTCCCGGAGGGATAGGGCTTTTTCTGTAAGATCAGGTCCGAAAAAAAGGGTCCAAAGGGACATAAATTTCGGAGTGCTATTATATAGTTTACGTTTTTATTTCTTTTTGCCAGCAGATCCCTTGCCGCCCTTAGGCCCAGCCTTCTTCTTCTTGCTTGTCGTCTTCTTCCCCTTCTTCCGGGCGGGAACAGAGGGGGTGGTGGTTTCAGAGTATCCGCTATCATACCTAATTCTCTTTGCAGGGTTTTCGCGTGTCCTGCTGCTACACACAATCACTTTGAAATGATCACCCTTAGGAGTGGTCATGGATTCCGGCGAATACTCCTCCTGTCCGTCGTCATCGTCGTCGTCGTCGTCGTCGTCGATCTCGATCTCGGCCTTGTTGTCGCCAGATGCCTCGAATGCATCCTCCAGCGTGCGCTTGAGCCCCCGCGATGCCCCCGGCTCGGGGGGTCCTCGCAAGCCATAAATGGATGCTTTCCCCTTGAGAATAACCTCCTTATGGTACTCCTGAAAGAAGTTCTGCGTGCACTCGAACAGAGGATCCATGTCCCAGGTAAGCAAATTGGCCCCCAGCATAACCCTAGCAGCGTGGTCGCCAAACCACACGGTGCCATGTAGTCCGTTCCCATGACGGGTTGGGGCCGCGGCGCACGCATAGAGCTTGAATAGGACTCCGGGGTTGCAATGTTCCTTATTCCACCGGGCCGAATCCTGTGCCACGTCAACGCGGGGCACTTGCGCGTTGATCCTGTCCCAACATCCAGCTTGATCCCGCATTTTGCACACCGACCGGCAGCGACCGCTCAATGCTGTCAACATGGTCCGACAGACAGATATGACGGCATCGCACCACATGGCGTTGTAAGGCTCGTTGGGTGGTCGCATTTCTTTGAAGTCGAAATACTTTTCCGCAAACTCCATCTTGTTGGACAACGAGTTGTCGTTCAAAAACGAAAGACCCATTGAGTCCATGGAGTACAGCCGGTTGGCACAAACAGCGTACTTTGCTGAATTGTATCGATGAAGGCAGGACAGGACGAATTGAGGTACCCAGGGCCATTTGTCCAGAGGGCAGTCGTTCTCCGCTGACGTAACCGAGACAATCTGCTGATAGTTTTTGTCGTGCCTGGTGGTCCACTCGATGGTCCGTGCCTTGACCAAATCCTCCAGCATGGAGCAAACCTGGCGCAGGACATCAGTGGCGAGCTTGGTAAACTTATGTTTCGCTAGAAAAGCCTTGACTCGGTTGTCCACTTCGGCCTCCTTGAGAGATCGGGCGCCAAACAAGGTCATTTGGAAGGGTTTTCCGACCTCCTTAGGCGGTCGCGTCAACCTAGTATTCCACATAGCCCTCACCAAATTCCACTGATGTTCATGCACTTGTTCGGTGGTCCATTCCGTTTCGCCAGGCGTGGACTTACCGGTGCCAGGAGCCTTGACGGAGGCATCGGTTTTTTTGCCTGTGGTAGTAGTGGCTTGGCCGTCCCCGCCATTTGTTGTGGCTGCGGGAGTGTCCGCAAGAGAGAATACACTAGTGTCGGCGTCGTCAGCGTCGATGGTCTGCTCGCCCGGCGTTGCCGTGTCTCCGTTGCCTGTTGTGGTCACCGACGTGGTGACCTTTGTCAGAGTGGTGGTTTTGGTGGTCGTGACGGCACCGTTTGTCTTGGCGGGTTCAGTGCTCGTGGTGCCTTCCTTATCCGGGGCTTCCTTAGTCTTGGGATCCAGCCCATCGGCTGGAGTGTCGCCGGGATTATCGTCGTTCGTATCTTTGTTTTTGGCCGGAGTGTCTCCGGAAATATCGGCGTCCGTGCCAGATTTTTCGGCCGCCTTCTTCGTCTTCTTTGAGGTGGAGGTTGAGTTCCGCCTACCTGCACCCTCCAGGGCAACCCATTCCATGCCCCCTTCTGAGGTGCCCACGGGTTTGAATTTCTTTTGATTCTTCTTCGGGGGCGACGAGTAGACAATGGCGTCCTCTGGCACGGTACAATACCCTTGAAGTACAGCCTTAGGCAGGGAGCCCCACGTGGTTACTTTCCCTCTACTGAGGTCGAGGGAGCGACCCGAAAGGTCCACGTGGGCAAACCCTTTGGGGTTCACAAACGCCTTCTCATAGTGACGGAAAGTGAACTTATCCATTGCGTTTTGGAGCGCTGCACGGTCTTCTTCTTGAAGCAAGGGTTCAACTTCGTCGTTCCCATAAACACGATTGGTCAGTAGGATGGAAATGACCTCGGCGAGGGTGTAGGAACGGGGGTAGCGAAGTCCTTCACCGTCTTCCTGAGAGTTAGGCTGGTAGTTTCCCCTGTCGACGAAAAACAGGAACCGAACCGGCCAGTTCTTTGGTTCGTCATACCAATTCTTGTCGTCCGCGTGCACGGTAGCAATGCCGTTGACGTCCACATTCTTGTACAGATTCCAGTGGTCCACACACAGAACGTGACGCTGACGTGTGATCAAAAACACGATCAGTGCAATCATCCCTTGGATGTTAGCCCCAGTATTATCCAGAACAGGGCTCGGCTGGTCGACGCCGGACACAGCTAGCCACGCCGTTGGACTGAGGGCTAGCTCAAGTCCTACCACCTCCTCTCCTTGCGCAAACACGTTAGCCGCCGTGTCGGCAACAGGTTCCTCCGGCGGTGCGCCGTCATCGTCGTCGTCACCGGATTCGTCGTCGGAAGTGGCCTTAGGAGGCACATCTTTTCCGGGCGTCTCCTTTTCTGGTTGCTCAACCTTCACCGCGACGTTCGCGACGCTCGCGAACTTTATCTTGGCGCTCTCCTTCCAGTATGGAAGCAACATGCCAAACGTAGCAATGGCGTCGACAATCGCTGTCGTGAGGTTCACGAATAACTTGTAGTTAAGCTCATTCCGGACCTTGCCAAGTTTTGTGTACCGTGTCACATGGTCCTTGGTTGGGTTCTCCTCCGGGTGTACCACCAAGTGGCCCGTAAGGTCGAAGCACCTGCTGAACACGTAGTCCTGCTCAAGACCATACAGTAATGATAGTGCGGGCTTGTGAAGATGATTTAGGAACATGGTCGTCATGCTTCGCATTCCCGCAGAGCTGAAGGGCTCTTTCGTCGAAGGGAAAATTGACCAAGTCTCGAGTACATCTCCTTGTGACACTGCCGACACCGTGCCAGCTGCAGGGAAACCGATTTCTGTACTGGGAACCTTGAATAATCCGTCAGCGATGTGCGCTTTTAGGAACGTAGTCCCTGACATACTGGGCTTACAGTCTTGCGACAGCATATTGCCCAGTGTTTGCAGCGTCGCGTTATCGTAGTAGTAATCCAGGGCAAGGGTAAGCATACCAAGGATCTCCCAAGTCTGCCTGGGAGCATCGGTTGTGGATTTATCCGGCGGTGTCCACCTCTCAAAGAAAGGACCGCTTCCATTCTTGGTGATATGGGAGAGCCTCATGTAGGCAAGATGTAAAGCAGTGGCCCCATCCGATGTTTGACCCACATCGTACCCGAACATCATCTTGTGATTAGCGCTGACAGCGCCACCGTATGCGCTACCAAAGTTTACTATCCAAGTTTTAAGTACCGAGGGTCCATTTTTGGCAAGGAACTGAATCAGGGATCCAGAGCGCATAGCATGACTATACCGCCATAAACTCTCCTGTTTCCTGGTGTGCTGCTTGGAGTCGGTACTACTACCTTGCACCCCATTCTCCGCGAGCGGAGGCGGCCTGTACACGTACTTGGCGACGGTGCCGATATTTTTACCGGACACGATGTACGTGAAATACCGTTTCAAGATATCGCGCATGGCGGCTGTCTCGGTTTTGTCTGCGATGTTCTGATGTTTCTGGCTGACATGGTCCATCACCGTTAGGTCTCGCTTGAAGAAGCGGTCCTTATGATCTGGCAGATCACCTTCCTCGGTGAAACTCGCCGGGAAAAGGAAGACAGTTTTGGTCGCCTGGTGACTGACAGAGGAGAGATAGGAGGTGTAGTCCTTTCTAGCCTGAATGCCGAGCCATTCAGCGGGAAGGACTGATTTCAGTGCGTCTTCCGACGTACGTAGGCAGCGGTCAACCAAAGTGCTATCGGTGTCTTCAGGGTACATGAAGCGGGACGTGTAGAACGCAATAAGCATCCGGCCTAAACCCTCAACGAGCCCAATCCGGCACGGGGTGATGGCATGTAGCATGGTTCGGCACTCCTCAAGGAGGTCTGGGACGTTGTAGGGAGGGTCAAGCCTTTCCAAACCTAGACGACGCACGAGGACGCCCCGAAAGCGGAAAATCTGGGACAGGGTCGAAAAGCCGTCGAACGCCTTGCATATGTACGACATAACGAACGCGAAACGCCAGCACGCGCCAGCGCGTGCTTCCAGGTATTTTCGAGATTCTTCGGGGTAAGCTTTCATCGACTGCATTAGGCTTTTGTAGGCTTTGGAGCTCAGAGACGCTTTCAGTAAATCCTTGGGGACTCTGAACAAATCGATAAGAATCTCGACGTCTTCTGTAGTCACCGGCGCTGCGGTGCTAACAAACTTCTGTTTGAGTCCTACCGCACCTCGGATCAGATCCTGGACAGGACGGACGGAGAGCAGGTTGTCGTCGTCTGCAAGATCCTCGGCGCCACAAAGTTCTTCACGGTACATCATGCAGTACAACGTAGCCGACCGGAAGGCGTCATGTCCCGCGTCGGGCTGTTCAAGGTTAGTTTTTATTCCATCTAAGACCTTTTGCTTCAGGTTGGAATAAGTGTAACCACGAATGTTGCACGTCGGCTGGCAGAAGAGATACGGCATTGCCGTTGAACGATTCACGTCAAAGACAGCCGTGTGCCCACCAGCCTCCATCGAGGTTCCCTTTAATTTGTAATCCTTGGGTCGTTTGACGTAGGTCATACCCTTAGCCAAAAACATTGTCAAGAAGAGAGGCGAGAGACCACCGATAGTCCCTTCGAAGTACTTCAGGTGACGGTCGTCGGGATCATCGCGGAGGGCAATCGATTCAATCCCGTAGCGCGCCAATGCGGAAAGGTCCTTTGGGTTTCCCGCCGTCCAGTCTGGCGCTGAAGTCTCTTCCCGGCATGACGTCCTATAGTCCTTGATTTTCGTCTCGCCATCAGCGACAAAGGGATAGGCATTGCTTCCATTCGTTTGGATGCGGTGACCGCCGGCCCACAGCATGTTCAACAACGACACACAGGACTGCAGGGAGAAACCGGCAGTCAACTGTAGGTTGTACCTGATGCGATTACTGTCATCTTTGTCGCACAGGTACTGGCAGTCTACATGGTCGACCGGGGGCCGTGCCGTGACGTAAACTGGCAAGGATGGGAACGCACGGCAAAGCATATCCCAAAGGTCAAGAACGAGGCGATATACGAATCCCGATTTCCGATGGCCAAGAGCTGACCCGGAATGCCCGATCGATGGCATGACCGTTTCCACGTATTGCACAGCATACAGAACCTCCACTGCCAACTTTTCTGTCGGCCGTTTCAGGATCTCCGCAAACGGGAATGCACGCAATGCACTGGAGAATGAAGCGGGACAAAACAAAAACGTTAGTACTCGCCAAAAACCACAAGCAATGCGACGACCGTCCCACTTACAGCGTCGGATCGGAAACTCTATAAAAAGGCCCTTCCTTCTCGAACGGTTTAAGTCGGTGAAGGTATAGGTAGAAAGATTCAGTCTGAACTTCGGCCGGTTTGATAGCCTCTGGGCGACAAACAAACAAGATCTGCATCCAAAGGATGGCTCTGTTTATTTTCCGCTTGGACACACCTGCTTCGTGGTCAGCGTTGGCTGTGTTCCACCCATTCGAGTTCTTCGCAATGAATAAATCTACATTGTGAGCGTGCGTGGAAATCTGACGTCCAAGGCTCGCGTCTGCGAGCATGTAAAATTCGGTGGGGAATATCCAATCGTCCCCATTTGCCCACTTGGGGTTTTCGCAAACCTGCGACTTAATAGTCTTGTGAAATTGTTGAGTTACGCCATCATGCCACTCATGGCTAGTCACGAAAGGGCTATCCTCGACCACATGGTCAGGGGCGTACCCACCATCAATGAAAACAAGCTTCTGTGACCCCGTATCATCATCGTCGCCAGTGCCATGTGTCCAGTGCGGGATGCCAGGACGAATACTTGTTTGCAACAACGTCACGTAGGTGCCAAAGTCACTGACAATTGGAGGAGCCGAATCGCCGTCACTGGACGAGTTGGCGTTACCTCCAGCCTTTGTCCCAATCCAAGATAACATATTCATTGCAGTTGGCATTCGACCAGCCTCCTTTGTCGAATGTTGTGTGTCCTCGCTAAAAGTCTGTTGGCGATTTCGCCAAGCTAAGCAAAGATTCACGAAGAACCTGGGCGAAGATTTTGTAGGGTCAACCCTATTTTCAACGAACCCAAGTACCGATGTCATTTCATTGGCTGAAACCGCCCCAAACCAGTGACGCGCCGAAAAAAGCCTACCCTGGTACCTTTTTTTCGGGCAAGTAACTAGCAACCACCAAACCTTTAGCCCGGCAGAAGCAGTTGTGGTTAGTCACGGTTCAAGGCCATCTGTTTTTCGTCGGTGACGCGCCGAAAAATCCTTCCTTACGTCGAAGTTTTTCGGTGGGTGAAAATCGGACCATGAGCGCACCGAAAAAAACCGACCCAAAGCCTCTTTTTTTCGAACCTACCCAAGAGAAAACCTCCGATAGTTCTTGCCCCTACCTTTACAAAATGTCGTCATCTGAATCTGAGGATCCCGGATATCTTCTAGATTCGTTTCTTGATAGTTACGAAGATGCTGCACGTCCCCCAGGCGACAGAGTTGACCTCCCGGCTGACACAACTCGAAACCAAGAGAGAGACCGTGCATCGACACCTTTATCTCATATCAACAGTGATGTTCATACATACTCAGACAGTTCAGTTGGTGACTCTGTACGTCACGACATTTTATTACCTCCGGACTCGCCCCATGAGCCTACTAACTTGAACCCGCCTGATATTGTCACAACACCCGAGCAAGAACCAATACCCGTGTGTTTGCCGAACCATCCAAGCAGCCCCTGCGCACGTGGACGGGTGAACGCAGCCCCTGACTCGATCGCGGTATATACACCAAGTCTTAGCGAGCTAGGCACGTGCTATGGAGAAACTAATTGGACATATGAAGCCGAGCTTAGTGTTTCTAGAACGGATAGCAATACGAGAACCCGTATATATATCCAGACGCAGAACCATATACCGGTTCCCAATCTTCCATTCCGGCCTGTCCATAATTGGAAGAAACCCACTTTCGTCAAGCTTGAGGATTTCGCAAGCATCAAGGTGGGAACCATCACTGGGTGCGTCCCGGAATCTCACTTCAACGCTCTTCGATTCGAGGTATACCTCAACATTATAACCGATGACACAATTGGTGACAGTGGCTACTGCACAACGAAGGAGACGCTCTCGGTTGTGGCCGCATTCGAACTAGCCACTCACTATTCCCACGTAATCCGCGACTACGCGGAGGCGTATCCCGAGAAATGTCACCTATCGGATATTTCAGAAACAGATTTGCTTGATTTGGAGGAGTTAAGCTCAAACGCCATGATGAACCGACGCCGACCCGAGAAAGACAATTGGTTTTCATCCTGCCGAATTGCGAAGAAAAGCATTACCGGCCGGTGTATAACGCGGTTCCTCGAATATGTTGAGCACGCCTTTATCATTATTGGTTTTAACAATGATAGGCTGGATGCAACGGTGCGTGATGGTCTGCAAGCCGCCATCGATATGAATGCCAAAGAGACGACACAACTTGAACAACTTTTCGGTACATGTAGGTACATTGCTTGCAACAAACTAATTGAATGTAAAGCTGTGAATACCAAACGTGCTTACAAGGCAAGGGAAACGCAGTGGTACCAACAATTGGTAGACGGATTTGATTTCGCCGACGAGGCTGAGGACGTAGCCGAGTACTTAAACGAGAATGTCCTTCCACACATGAGGGAAGACGTACGTCGTCTGTTCCACGATCTACTACGGTGTCGCCATACATTGGTTACCATGGATATCGGGGCTGAGCTTTATCCTATGAACACCGTAGACGATTGTATGATATTGTTCGACACCGCTTCGGTAAAGGAATACACCGCTCGTGCGCTCGTGGACAGGAACCAACATATTGCTCGTACAGAATGGTATGATGGTCCGGAATATGATTTTGCGGAGGGGCATTATCAGTGTCCAGAATACTCTCCCATTCCAAAGACGAAGCATTATTTGTACGAGGCTCTTGGTTGTGCAGGTGCTTGCTCTAGTACCAACCCAAAATTCTACCTGGAAGTGGGCTATCACTTAAACGACGAATCGTACCACAACGAACCAAAAAAGGTATTCCGGATTCCAAGAGCCAGGAAAAACCTAACCATACAGGGATTTCAGTTGTATCACCCCTGCCTGATGGATGGGCAGCCGTATGAACCTCACTGCCGATCCTTGTCGGCGCTATTGATGATGTTCTTAGAGTACACTGCTGGCAAGCCGTCACTGCTGCCTATAGAATACGTGTTCGAGCAGCTCCAGCGCCAATGCGCCATGTTATTGGATGGCGTTGACCATCTAGAAAAAACTCTTTCGAGACCCGGCCACACCTGTGCCAGGTTCGAGGTATATTCGGTCCTAGATCCCGACGAGGGCAATTACAGCCCCGCGGAATCCCCGGGAGGCTCTGGTAATCGCGACAACGATCCGCTTGTTGACACAGAGTCGGATTCAGACGAATCTGTCTCAGACGCGGATTCGGAACGCGATTCCGAATCGGATTCGGATCCTGACCATGATGACTCCCTGGGGGAAGAGGCGACGGAGTCAGAGGGCGCCGGAAATAATGACGACAATGGCGTGTACCCTCTTAGGTTTCCCGTGGTGAGAAACTTTCGACTCCAGGACCTGGTTAAAGTTGTTGCTAAGTCTTCCGTAAAAGATTACATTGATACATACATGGAGGATAACGCCAGCAAGAGGTGGATCAAGGAATATTTGGGCCGGGGAAAAAAATACGAGGTAGCTACCGAGGCCTTCGCAAGGATTTCCCCAGAAGCAAGAATGGCCATGATACTTGGTCTACAGGCGCTGGCTCTGTTAACCGGATGTATACAGTGGCAACCAACACTGTTTCGGCATTTTAGCAGCGAATGTAATCCTTGGATTCCACGACAAATCCCAACGTCGACAAGGGTAGGGCTATCTGAGTGGGAGAAAAGGGTAACAGGTCTGAAATACGGTGCCCCCCCGGCAGTGATAGGGTTTTCGTATCTTAGTCCGTCACTGTACAACGGGTCAATTAGGTCAACGCCAGACAACGTTTTACCGTACATGATCGAAGCGGTAACCAAGAGCCGAATGTTTTACTATCCCAAAACGACCCTGATCAACTATGTTCTATGCTGGAATATTGTTACCATGTTCTGTGATGAAGAGCTAAGGACCCATCTTTGCAATCACGAGGAGTACGACCCCGAAATTTTCGATGACACTGACGACGCCGAGCACGCGCATCATAGGCACCTATCAAACCGTGCCTTGCAAGATGCAAGTCCCCTCCAGAATGACGCCCCTCCCAATGTGTCGGACGTACAGCAAAGCGGAAACCAGGTCGTAACGCGTCTACTAGATCGACTAGATGACGAGGACGAGGAGGCGCAGGTACGTGCCCTGCAGGAGCTTGCGGTATTGGGTGACGACGGTGAACACGTGGTACATCCCGAAGATGCAGCGATTAGTAATATAGCGCCGGAGGTACCAGACGAGGCAGAGACGCCGAACAACATCATTCCCGATAATGCGATGCGGAGCCATCTGCATAATGTTGATCCGTCAGCACTCTGCAGGCTGACGGAAATGGAGCAGCGTAAGATGACGTACCTGCTAGCGTTACCAATCGTACGTGGATATGACCAACATTGGCATGCATATATGAGTTCGGAAGACAAATTTCCACCTCAAAATCGTATCGCTACCACGGACAGACACGTCAGTACGTCCCGTAACGATCGGTATAACAGAAGAGTGCAAATCTCGGACAAGCCAGAAATTTGGGATTCAAAAGAACTCATGGCGTTAGTAGTGGGGGACTTGGATGTTCCTGATCATATCCTTGGACGAGGATGGAAGAAAGATGGAACAAGACACATTGTAAAGTCTCTTGCCCCTCTCTACGACAAAGTCGAAGAAGCACGGCAACAGCAGCCGGACCTTCACGAACTACCGAGCTGGTCACGTCAAACGTTGTTCGACATGATATATCTTGTGTTCGTGGGACAAGAAAGATGCCAACGAACAGGCGACATCCCAATTGTTTGGCACACAAACCCATCCAGAATGATACCGGACACCAAATATGAAGCACGCAAGCTTGTTCGACGTACTTCCATGTCGTATGAAGAAGTGGCAGACGAATCCGTTCCATTATGGATGGAGCAAAGGTCGGCGGAGTACCGGTATTCAGCTGTTGTCCGTAAAATGAAGGAACACAACGTTGATGACAACTACTGGGTATCTTCACTGTTGACGTACAATAGATTGTCAGTGTTGTCGGTCATTATCGGCCGTGCTTTTTTTATCACGGTCACACGAATGATAAATGAAGGCCGATTTGTCCTGGCCGTTAAACATCGGAGAAGGGAGCATTGTCTAGTCCGCAACATAGGGGAAGCGGACTCGGGAACGTCGGGCTGCCAAGTGAAGCAACTGTTTGCCAGTCTACCAAGTCTGACTGCGAAGGTTAGACAAATCCTAAAGGCACTGGGCATGGGTGGGAACTGGGATGACTCGATGTTACACCGAGACAAGATATCGGCATTTCGGGAATACCAGGCAATTATGAAGGGTGGATTCCTTGATTCGATTAATTGGTTACAATGGTTCAAGGTGCGCGTTGCAGAGATACGAGAGGCGAAGAGGTTAGGTTTAGACCCGCCCCGACTCGAAGTGTCTCAATATACGCCGAACAATACGGAGCTAATTATATGTCAGGATGTAGGTCGCATCGAGAGCTTTGTGCCTCCATCCACGGGCATGTCGCCAACAGCTGAATGGTACCAGTCTGCGTTAAAACTGACCTTAGCAGCCGGTCAGTTCCCAATTTTGCTGTGGCAACAGATTCACCGGGACAGGAAGTTTTGGTTTGAGCAATGGCAATCAGCCTGTGAGTCACCAGCGTTTTTAGGCGAGGTACCTTTTAGCATTCGCAATTTAATTACCGACAGGACACAAACCATGTTCATGTCCGGCAGGCCGCAGTCGGAGAGAAGTCCTCCACGGGAGATTAGAATTTCCACCAGCAGACGAGTGAGCGACGACCACCATAGAAGAAGGAGTGAAGGTACCCGAATCAAACAACCGAAATCAGCGTCGTCAGAGGAAATACGCAATGCCGAGAGATATATAGAAAAGGTGGAGAAATTGGAAGGTTCTGGCGTAGCAAACGGCAGAAGCAGGTATGGTAGTGAACATTGCAAGGCGGTGCTAGAAGGCGTGCGAAGGTATGGCGTCGGAGAATGGTTGTCCATAAGAAAGGATAACGCAGAATTATTTAAAAATTCTCCCAAGACTGCAGTGCACGACCTGTGGAAAACGCTGAAAGCAGAAAGACCATACTCCTTCTACGTGATAAAACAAAGTATGACATCACCCGGTGGGCCACAAGCAACCGGTGGACGATCGAGAAAGCGCAGTCGTACGAGAGAGAGGGAGTCGGATGCATCCAGTTGGTATGAAATTGAAAGAGAGGAGGCCTCGGCAGCAGCAGACAGTTTGGGACAAAGTCGGGCTAACCCAGATGTTGAGCTCGAACCGTCGCCGCACAATTTCGCCAGGATATGACTCTGTTGGGGGTAGGGGGATAATGATAGATTATGAATAGGGGAAAGTGTTTTGACCAGAAGTACATGCGTCGTCCGTCAACCACGGACCGAAAAAATATACCACGTCACCTCTCTTTTTCGGTGCAAGTATGGATGGTTAGGGGTGAAGGGGTAGGTCCGAAAAAAAACATGCACAAGACCATTTTTTTCGGGGCGACTGTACGGCAGACAGCGGTCCTCTGTTTGGTACCATGGTCGTCCAATACCAACACACCACAGCCCGGGGAGAATACACCCTCCATCTAGACTTCGAGTCCGAGGAAGAGAGGGACGTATGGATCCAAGAGGTCACCAAGATATCGGAAGACATCGGGGGCCTCATCCGCCACGGGAGTTGCAATTGTCGCGAGGGATACAGCGACTTTCGGGATGAAGCAAAGGAAGTGCATTTTCCCATCATTCGAGACTTTATGGAGTGCTGGGGGCGCGAGCGTGTCCCCCAGGAGATCGTCGTAGGCACGCGCTACCTTGAAGTTGAAAACGATACACCAGAGGAGGAAATGCTGTTCGGTCCTCCTCCCCCCATAACCCCCAAAAAGCCCAAAGCCAAGAAAGCCAAGAAAGAAGACGGCGAGGATGAAGATGACGAGGACAAAGATGACGAGGTGCCGGAGGAGGAGCGGATTGCCAGATCGTTGGCAATCGCCACTCAGCGCCCGTTGAAAGAGGTCAAGGAGGCTTTGGCCAGGGGCGAGGACAAAGGAAAGGATGTGGATGCCATTGTGACACTGGAAGCCGGCGGCTACTCCATTGTTGGGGGAAAGATCCCCAATGCCAAGGACATTCCCTGCGACAGTGACGACAGCAGCTGTTCCGAACACGAACAGGAAAAGGTATCTCGCATCCTTTTGGAAACTGCCACCGGCCTCGAGGAGAGCATAGACGACGAGGAACAGGACAGCAGCAGCGAGGACGACGACCCCTCGAGACCACTGAACTTTCGTGTGTACAACAACCGGAAGTCAACGGATGGCGACGACAATAGTAATTAGGTAACAGTAATTGGTAATGGGTAAATTTACACGAGAGGACATTGCACAATATTCGCCACCCTAAAAGTGGTCTATGTTAGGGTTTTTGGCAAAGGTTCCCGAAAAAATGTTCGTTTACGGCTCCTTTTTTCGGCTTGAATAGAGGGGTTACGATGATAGGGTTATTCATAATCAGGGGTGGAAAAATAGGGTTACGATTCACATTAGGGTTACAAATCACGTAAGGGTTAAGATTAACATTAGGGTTACGATTAACATTAGGGTTAGGGTTAGGGTTAGGGTTAGGGTTAGGGTTAGGGTTAGGGTTAGGGTTAGGGTTAGGGTTAGGGTTAGGGTTAGGGTTAGGGTTAGGGATA
>Ga0222719_10003366_pt1 | contig 14250 bp, 14 predicted proteins | sample C33_34DmetaG_FD_165039 | JGI IMG/M metagenome (GOLD analysis project Ga0222719, IMG submission 165039) | Estuarine water microbial communities from San Francisco Bay, California, United States - C33_34D | ecosystem: Environmental > Aquatic > Marine > Unclassified | place: USA: California...
TGCCGAATGACCTCGTTCATCGCCCGCCGCGCGATTTCAGTTTCATCTTCCAGCAGCGACAGCGACAGGACCGCTTTTCCGAGTAGCGCGTAATACTCGGATTGGTCTTTATTCAGCTTGTCCAGTTCTTTATTGAGCCGTGTCAAATCGTACAGCGGACGGGCTTTGTAGAGTCCGTCCCCGGTGGCATGGGTAATGATCGCCTTGCCCATCAGGCCGCTTCCCGCACGGTCATATCGCTACTGAATGCCGATATTTTGTAGGTCACGGAATCCGCCACGAATGACCAATCGCCGTCCGTGACGGTATCGCCTGGCCTCAGCACGGGATTGACTTTGACACACGAAATAGACTTGCGCCCGCTGGCATCGGATCGTTGGTAGACGCCTTCCAGGGTACGGGTTTGCAATGTTTCCAGGATCGCCGCGACCCGTGCGGTCAAGACCATGGATGCGCCCCACGGCTCTAGGGTTTCGTCGGTTTCCGTCAGCGTGGCCCGCAGAAACTCGCCCAACGTCTCGGTCCCATCGCCGGCCCGCAAACCGGAATAGATGACAAGCTGGCCCACGTTGACCGCCGCCAGAATCGCCGCGCGCTGTGCGGTCGTCACGGTCGGAACCGACAGCAGCAACCACGTACTCTGATTGCGACGGCGGCGACATTCAATGGATTCGATGGGCAGCTCGATCAAGCTGGCACCGGTGAGGTAGCAGCGGTAGATGACTTGCCCGTCGCCAAGAGGCGGCACCGGTGGCGCGGTACTGGTTGGAATTGCCAGCGAATAGGCCAGCGGTAGTCCAGGCACTTCGTAAGCGCGCCCGCCTCCAGGAACTCCCAACGCAAAGGCCAATGCGAGCGCGGGGACACTGGTAATCGTTGCCAGCGAGAACGCACAAATCGCATTGAGCCGACCGGCGTTTGTGTACTCAGTCTGATAAGTACCGCTTGAGTTGTACTTTTCAATCTCTCCAACGCTAGCGGATCGAATGCCGCACACGTACACATCGCTTTCCGGCGTGACAAAAATACCATAAGGCGTGGCGCTTAAATCGCTTCCACCGCCATAGGTTGAGTCATATTGAATAGTCCCGCTTGAATTGTATTTCCTGACCAGCCCGTATACGCCGCTAGTCTTGCCGCAAATAAACGTATTTTGACTCGAATCAACCCGAATACCATAAACAGTTCCGCTGGTTGCGGAATAAAGATAATTCCTAGACCAATTCAGATTACCATCATTATCGTACTGTCTGACATTATAAGGACCGCTGGCGGTATTTCCACAGACGTAAACATTTCCGCTGGCATCAAGACAAATACCACGCACTGTTGCGGCATGATTCGCCGTCCATTGTTGAGTGCCGCTTGAGTTATATTTGCGAATGGATACGCTACTCGAAACCGCGCCTCCCACATAAACATTCCCGCTGGCATCCAATGCCACGCAATACGTAGTCGCGCCATGGCCCGCGCTCCATTGTTCGGTGCCAGACGAATTAAACTTGAGAATGCTTTTTCCGCCTGACGATGCTCCGACAACGACAACATCGCCCGCGTCATTAACTGCTATCCCGTATAGCGTCGTCGTGTGGTAGTACCGACGCCACAATAGATTGCCGTCAATATCGTACTTCCTGACGGTATAGACGCCGCTATAGTCGCTCGTATCGACTTGCGCCTTGCCGGCTGCATACCAATTGCCGTATGAGTCATAAGCAACGGCGTTGATTTCTCCGTAATGATCGAAGGAGTATAGCGGGCTAGACGTGCCATCGACGAATAGCCGGTGCGTGATATTAGACGCATTCCGCAAGCCGCCAACCGCGATATAATACGCCATCAGCTTGCCTCACTGATTTCCATCGTCGCTTGCGTCGGCGAGATTGCATAAGTGATTTCTCCGACAATCATTGTTTCCCAGCCGCCCAAGTCAGCGGTATCACCAGGACGCAGATACGTATCGACAGAACAGCGAACACGGCGACTCCCGTTGGCGGTATTGCGGTAGCTGATTCCTTGAATAATCCTCGTCTTTGGGTTCTCTATCTCGGAATCGCTCTTTGCGTCCAGCGTCATACTGGAAGATCGTCCGCCAGAATCGAGGCGATAGGGACTCTCGGAAAGCGGTGCAACCAGCATTTCATCAAGCTGTTCAATGCCATTCGCAAACTTGATTCCGCGCTTGATAATAAGATTTCCCGCCACTCGGTCAATCACTTGCTGAACCTGTGCATCGGTCAAGGCTGGACAGACCGCGCTAATCGTCATCACTCCGTAGCCACGTCGGCAAGAGAATGAGGCCAGCGGCAATTCAATGGTCCCGCTCCCGCCCGTCAAATAGCAGCGGTAGATATTCGGCGGTTGAAATGCACCGGCGAAGTCTCGAATAACGGTTGGCGCTTTGAGACTGAATGATAGCGGTAGCGCTGGAATTAGGTTATAGCGGTCGCCAGTCGTTGATGGAGTCGCCAGCGCAAAGCCAATCGGAATTGCCGGTAGTTGAGTGACATCCTCGTAATAGACAGCGTGCGGCAATGTCTTGGCGTAAACTTGCGCGCCAGCTAGATAAACCGTTCCATCGTTTGAATTGATATCCATCTGATACGGCGTAAAACTTTCCGCCGTTGATGGATTTGGATTCTCCCAAGTCTTATTGACTGAATAGGCTTTACTGATGAATACAAGATCGGTATCGAATTGCGCCACATATCCGTTGTAATAAGATACCGTGTAATAATAAAACGACTTGATATAAAGCGTGCCATCATGGAAAACAATGTCGTTCGGCTCGTACTGTTCCGCATAGCTCGCTTCGGTTGCAATATAAACGGAATCTACATAATTCCCGTAGCTGTCTAGCTTGATTAAATCACGAGCTTCCGCCGGACTTGTGAATTCAACGCGATTTAATGAAACATCATCCGGGTCGTAATCCTCAAGTGCATAATAGCCGATTCCGCCGCTGCAAATCACATAGACGTTATCGCTACCGTCTAACGCAAGTCCGTAGATATTGCTATCGAGAATAAATGACCAAAGCAATGTGCCGGATGAGCTGTACTTATGCACTTCACCGCATTCTTGGCTAACGCTTCCAGTGACGATATTACCGGATGAATCAATCTTGATTGCAACGATTCGATGCGTACTTGCTTCCAGCGTTAATGCATAGCGTGTACTATAATACGGGAAGACTTCTGAAGACTTTGACCACTGCAAGACGCCAGCACTATTGTACTTGTGAAGCGATTTATAGGAGTCGCTAGAGTCTTGTTCGCCGCCCACATAGATTGAATCATCGGACGGATCGATAGCGAGCGAGTAAACATAATTACCATGCAGATTTGGGAAGTCAATCCGCGTACCCTGCCGACGATAAACCCGCGTGAATTCGCCGTCGGTTTTATAGGTATTGTAAGGATACGAGTAGGATTTGAGCGCAAAGAACAAATGGCCTGCAGCATTGGCGACAACAAACTTAGGAACGTCGCCGAACTCAACGCCACCAAATCGAATCTGGTAGATTAGGTTATCTGCCTCATCATACCCTTCCGCTACAACCGGGTTTGTTGTAGCGCCGTCCAGGGAATGTCCGAGATACCAAACAATGCCATTAGCCATGACTTACGGCTTGTAAAATAGCTTGTCGGTTGCATTCCAGCTAATCGTATAATTGCTCCCTGTATTGACAATATCGGCTGGCGTTGAGTCGAGAAGGATATAAAACAGCAGTGGATTAGTCAGCCCGCCGCCACTCCCAGACTTGTAGCAAACCGCATAGCGAAATGTTTTTGTCAGCGCCGTCCAGGTGACATCGTCGTAATCGATGTTATCATCCGTTACCACGGGGTTGGCCAGCGTCTTGCCGCCAGTCGTATACCCGCTACCCGTCGCTACCTCATACGACGATACGTCCGACCATTGCGTATGAGCCGTACTAGGCGTATAGCCGGAAGTCACAAGGGCCAACTTGAGCGTATCGGTATCCAGATCGACGCCGCCAGTTTTTGTTAAACGCCAGAGTTTGTTGTAAGCCGTAATCGTGCTTGCCATATTAGCCGTCCAGCCGGCTAATCAGCCGACAGTTGATTGTTACCGTGTCGATATTCAGCGCGAAAGACAGCACCGCCAAGAATACGCCTTGACTGTAGCTTAAAATCACTTGCCCGTAATACGCCACCAAATAATTAAGCGTGTCCAGCATGGCCTTGGTTGGATTCTTGATGCGCGCTGTCAGTGTCTTGTCGGATATGCTGTACCCGGTATCGTAGACAGCAACGCCACCGTCCAAGGTCGCGGTAATGCTCCCGCGCCGTTCTCCTTGGTATTCATTTTCAAAGCGGGTATGGATAATCAATGCGCCGCTTGGGTCATAAGATGTTGCTGATAAACTAATCATGTCGTTGCAATCCCAAGCAGGTAATCGGCAAAGTCGGCATTGGCGCGTACTCGAATCGCCTTGAGGATTTCCCACATGAATGCTTCCAACTGTGGCGCAAGGCCGGTTCCGTCAATCTTCAGAATAGCATCGCCACGGTCCAATGCCCTAGTCTTGGCCTTAATGCTTTCAATCGTGGCTTGCGTCAATTCTTTCTGAAGTTCTAACGCAGCATCTCGGCGCTTATTCTCGGCTTCGATTTGTTCGATGATTTGCAGTTTCGTGTAGGTGTCCGCTTTATCAAGACTCCCGAAAAGAGATCCTATAAGATCTCCGGTGCTGTTGATCGTGGTATTTATTGAATCAAATGCGGCTTCGACACGTTTTGTTTGCGCTTCTAGATCAGCGACATTAAGACTAACGTAAGCCTCGATATTCTTGATTCTTTCGTTACTGGCTATTTCTTCCATCTTGATACGGAAATTATCGCTCTCCTTTGCAGCGTCTTTTGCCTTGTCCTTGGCTTTGTCCATTCCGCTACCGAGCACACTTAACCCGCCGGTCACTCCGGGGATGACGTTCGTCATCTCGGTGTAAGTGCGGATTACCTTTTGATTTTCATCGCGCACCGTGACTAGGCGAGGAACCAACATATTCGCTTCGTCGCTAACCTTCTTAATCTGTCCAGCGGCTTCGGCAGCTTCGCCCTTTGAACTGAATTGAACCTCGATCTTGTCGAGCTTTATATCTTCCAGCTTACCGAGTTCTGCGGCGGTATCTGCTACTTCGCCGGTCGCCCTCTTGGCGCTATCCTTGACATCATTCAGACCTAACGACATCCCAAGCAATGAGTTATTAGCGTCCTTTGCCTTTTGTCCGGAATCGCTAACCGCTGGAATAAATCCGTCATGCCATTCTTTCTTGTTTCTTTCAATGTCGGCCGTGAGTTCGTTTGCTGTTTTTTGCAGTCCAGCAAGAGCGATATTAATCTCATTGACTTTTGCATCATCGCCGACAACTGAATAGGCAAACTTTGTTACTTCGGCTATTTTGTAGGCTAATTCAGTAACTAGTAAAGCAATGCCGCCGGCTGCTATTTGAATAGTATTGATGGTTACTTTAGCCGCTCTAAATGCAACATCTATCGCGCTCGCCATATCAGTTCCAGCTTGCCCGATAGCAATCAGCGCGCTTCCTACACCTATACCTGCATCAATGAGTAACTTTGCAGAGCCGATGAACTTACCAAAGTCCAGTTGGCTACCCTTGTCAAGCGCGATGAATTGATCGACCGCCCGGCCCGCCGCCTCAGCAAAAGGCTTGAATGCCGCAACAATGCCTTGCGTTGTGGTAATAAGGGTTGAACCGACATCGACGATTTTCTGTAGCGCATCAGACAATCCTTCGACCGTGGTAACATCAATATCACCAAAGAACGCGCGAAATAGGTTATCCAGTTCTCCGAACAGTCCATCGAATGATCGAATCAAGCCGCTAAAATCAACGTTCTGAAGCGCGGCGGGTAGATTCTTTGTGACTGCATCGATAACGGTTGAGAAGTTATGCAGAACTCCATCTAGGCTATCTGATAGCGGCTTAAATGGGTTATTGTCACCTTCCGCTACTTTCTTCAGTGCAACATTGAAATCGGTAAGAGACTTAACGACCTCGACGATTCCCGGCGATATTTGCGTGCCCAGCGTAATGAAGAGTAGGTCAATCGACTTGTTGAAAGAATTGAACGCAGCACTGGAAGTATTGAGCGCGCGCTCGACTTCCTTTGACATGCTGAGCGTTGCGTCGCTAACTGCCTTGGATGCCCTTACTCCAACGGTCTCCCAGTTCTCCATGATAACTTGGAACCGAGTGACTTGTTCTGCTGAAACAAGACGCTGTGCATAATTCTCTTTTTCTGCATCGGTCAGTGTCGGCCACTTTTCCCCGATCTTGGAGAGAATCTGATAGAAAGATTGCTGTGTGATGTTGTTTTTATCGACCTCAAGCCCGAATTCTTTAAGCGCTTCCGCCGCCAATTTTGATGGGCTTTTTAGCTGTCCAGTGATAACAGCGATAGCCTCTCCTGCCCTAGCTCCGCTTTGCAGAGACTCAGTCAATACGCTAACGATAGCGGTCATTTGCTCGAAAGATGCGCCGCTGGTTGATATGCTTGGCGCTATTAAAGCAACACCAGCAGCAATCTCCTTGAAATTAGTTTTTGAGCTATCTGCTACAAAGTTGAGGACATCACCCATGCGCTTCGATGATTCGACTACTTTGTCGTTTTCAATCGCCATTCCAGAGACTATTTTCTTTAAAGTCTCAGTCGCTTCACCCGCTGTAATCTGGCCAGCGATGGAGTAATCAAGCGCAATCTTTGTGAGTTCTAGCGAGGTCTTAATATCGAAATTAGCGGCCCGCCAGTCAGCCGTTGACTTTACAATGTCGTTGACGTTCGTCCCGTACTTGACAGAAAGGTCGTCGAATTGCTGTTTATATTGTTGCGCGTCTCCTTCACCCTTGCTTAGAAATCGGTTAAGGTCGGCAATCCCGGCGCTGAATTCATTAGCTGCCTGAGTTGCTTTAATGCCTATAACAATAGCAACTCCAGATACAGCCGCATCAAGAATAAGGATTCTATTAGCGAGTTCATCAAAAGGCGTGGCAATATCGGTCGCAATATCACCAATGCCGGATAGTTGCTTAGAGATATTGCCAGCGGTTTGCGAAACCTGATCGTCTCCGCTGAAAATAATCTTGATGATGCTTTGTAGGTCGGCCATTACCAATCCTTATTCTTCAAGAATCCCGTGCTTGCGTTTCTTATTCATGCTTGCTCACTCAGGTCTGAGTGCCTTATACATATTCCACAACTCACACTCTACAGCCCCGAGTTTCCCGTCTGGGAACAAGTCAGGCCGTGCCTCGAACAAAAATCTGTTCTTACGATCACACCAATAAAGCGCGTTGATCACGTCTGGTCGGCTGAAGAGCATTGCAGCTTTCCCAAGTCGGGACCCTGCCCGGACAATTCCAAAATCTTGTTGGTGAGCAAGTATCCGACATAGGGATAAAGCCTGAAGATCATCACCGCGTTCTCGCGGGATACCTTCGGGTAGACGCTTCCGAATACCAAATGATCGAACCGCTTTGCGAGGTCTTGTGGCACATCGGAGATGCCCATCATCGTTTTAAGCGCTTCCGTCTGACTCGCCCGCACTTCGCTGGCCAGCGCTTCAACGACGGCCCTATATATGTCCAGACGCCCGGTAATATCATTCGCGCGCGCCCACTCTTCGCCGGTCAATCCTTTGACTTCCCAGACCGCCTCCTCTCCATCTTCAAACCAGTGCTTTAGATCGGGCACGGGGATTTTTTCGGTTCTGGCGGATAGTCCAGCCGCATCCTGCATAAATCTTTCAATGTTAAAAGCCATGAGGTTTCCTTATTCGATAAAAAAGGAACACAAGGCAGGTGCTCCCGTCTTGTGTCCCGTGGACACTATAAAAAAGATCAGGACGTGAAATCGACGCTTGCCCGTTCCGCTGCTACGGTAAAGCTCGCGGTCGGATTACCCTTGACCGGGAATGCGCGTGTCTTACTCAAATACCCTTGAGTCAACTGATACGCTGTCCCATTGATATTTGGGTAGAACTTCAGCGTTACTAGCTTACCGACCAGGCTCAAAATAAAATCGGTTACACCGTCTTTCATGGCCAGTGAGAACGTCGCCGCATTCAGGGTAGACGAAATCGAGGCGGCGATGGTTCGGTCGTAATTGGTATCTGACGTAACCGAGTCATTGGATTCAGACGGAACCCAAGCCTTGACATCATTCAGGTCACTAAAGATCGGCGTCGCCCCGCGCACATAGACCTTTTTCGCCACTGAGCCGGTATGAATCAGCGGTAGCGCGGAGGTAAAGGTCAGCGTGCCGCGCAGATAATCCGGCGTGAAATCGGGGTTGTCGTACCGCTCTTGATGAACGCCTGGAGCCGCAAAGATTTCATCAGCGGTAATCGGCGCGGACGTCACAGAGGTCAAGCGGACCTGAGCCACCTCGACCGATCCGACTGGAATAAACGGCGGGCCACCAGAAGCGCCTCGCGTCTCGCTGAAAGCAGTCGTTGCAGTGCCAGCCACTACGGCATAAGCGCCCGAAGAATCCACGGTAATCGAGTTGATAATGTGGGTGTTGGTGGTCGCGCCACGGGTACACGTCAAGTCAGTGTCAGCCGCGACCGTGATTTTGCCAGTGGTCGTATTAGCGCCCGTCATGCCAGGCGCGAACAATTCCACTGCCGCAGCGTCCACCAGATCATCGGTTCCGCTGACTGCGGGAGTCACCGCGCCACCAGTAATGACGCCGTAGCCGCCGAAGACCGGCTCAGAGTCAGCACGGCTCCAAGGCTTGTTGGTGGTCGAGAAAACAAGATGGTCGCCGGAATCGGTCATCGCGGCGAACGAAAAAGGAGTTGCCGCCGCTTCGATTTTCAGCTTTTGATTCGTGAGCAAAGACATTATGACACCTCGTAAAGAGAATAGACTTGGAGCGGATAATACCCAAAGCCCAGAATATATTGCTGTTCGACTGGCGTTTCAAAACGCAACTCGGTGTATGCGCTAGTCGGTTTCCATCCTGCCAGCAAGGAAATGACGCTACTCATTAATGGCGCGGCGAGTTGTCTTGCTCCTTCTCCGCCCGGCTGATTCACGTATCGAGTTGCCACTGCAACCATGACCGATTCACGAAAGATGGGCGACGTGGCTACGTCTTCATCGGCGATGGAAATACGAACCGGAACGATGTAGATTGCAGGCGCGGGTTGCGCCTGATCTTCCATGCCGCGCAAGCTAGCGATATGCCGAATTCTGGCATCCAATCCAGCCGCTTCAATCCGATCAAAGATATAATCCGGCAATAAATAAGGCTGGGCCATCAGAGATAACTCGTAATGCCTGGAGCGGTGGTGAACCCGTCGCTTGGCGTCGAATACGCCATGCCGCCCGATGATCCGGTTGTTCCGTCGCTGCTCGCTGTTGAAACCTTGGCGGCAGAAAGCAATAGACGTTTAGCGGCAATATCAGAGAGCCGCTTATTGGCTTCCTTATACCCTTCCGTGGTCCTTTCGGACGCGGCATTGCCCGATAAATCCCACCGCGCCAAGGCCAGCGTGATGCTTTTAACGACTGCATCCACTGGACTTAGCGGAACCGCATAGATCGCACTCGCGTAGCGGTCCACGGTATCGCTGGCCGCAATCAGCGCGGCATCGCCAACACCAGTATCGCTGACATCATCCAGGTCGCGGTCGGTCAACTGAAGCCATTCAGTCTCACCGAAGGCGGCGATGAAATCAGCGGAACTGGCGTAGGCCATGGCTTAGGTCTCAGTCAGCTTGATGACCGCGCGCGGGATCGTGCAGATATTGAGCGGGTTGGATTGCATTTCAATCTCCGCGCCTTTCTCAAAATCCATCATCTTCGACTTCGCGTAGTACGGGAGGCCGTTCGTGTTGACGGTCTCGGTATACGGAGCCGGTGCATAGCGAGTCAGGAACATGCCCGGCACGCCTTCCGGCACTGCGTAGGCTTCCGTCAGCGGGATCAGGCAATCGGACGTGCCGGAATACCACTCCCAGGTAATCCCGCCCCACATAAAGGAGGTCTTGGGATCGCCACGCACCACCGCGTTATCTTGCGAATTGAGGTAGCTCGCGTTGATGACCTCGTGCCCGATCAGCGAAGACCAGAACGTATCGCCACAAAATACCCGGACGCCACGGTAGGGGATTCCACCCAGACCGGCCTTGATCGCTTTGAAGATGTCAAAGCACTTCTGGCGGACCTTGGTTGTGCTGGTGAGTAGCACCATTCCCACGGTTTGCTGAGTCACCCCGAACTCGGTAAACAGGCTCGTGGTGCTGCCGTTGGCGTTGTAGTAGCTCCCCATGATCGCCGCAACACGATGCGTTTCAATCGTGTAATCAATCGAGCGCCGGCCTTTCGCCAGCTTTTCGTTGATACGGTTCTGCACCGTGTCGGCCATGGTTTCCGAACCAAAGGCGCGCACGCCCTGGACTTCATCAGCCATGATCGAGCCACGTGCCGGGATATGCGGGCACCGGATCGGGCGTGCGTTCGGCAGGTCGCGAGTGATGACGGTCCCGTCAGATGCGCGCGGCAATGCCGGTAGCAACTGGATGGTGCCGTTGATTTCCTCGACCGCGACATCCAGGGTATTGACGCCGGCCTCCTCGAACAGTCCCAGTTCGGCAATGCGAGTGGGAGTGAACGGGAGGTGGTTGATGCTGGCCGTCAGCGAGGTCAGGCCGAAAGCGTTACTGTTGAATGCGTCCCAAGCCATGAGGGTCTCCTTAACGCGCCAGGATGTTCAATTTCGGAAGCAGGCGCGTCTTACAGACGGCTTGCGCGGCGGCGGATACGCCGCTCTTCCACGACAGCAGCGCGGCCTCAACTTCAGCCAGACGGGCCACAATCGTGCAGGGCGTCGCGGCCGAGGTGGCATTGGTCGCGGCATACAGGATGCCCGCTGGCTCTTGCGAGCCGTCCGTCGCGGTCGGGTCCCAGGCCACGACTTGCCCGGTATGCGTCGCCACGATGATGTTGAAGTAGTCGCCCGTGGTCATGGTGCCGCCATTGGCGAGGGTAAAGTTGACGTGGCTAGACGTGTACGCGGTGGCGACTTGACCGCGCTTGAGCTTGCTTCCGTTGGGCGCGATGACCTCGAACTCTGCAGTGGCGCTGGTGGCCAGCAGTTGAACTCGGTACGTGCCAAGCTGAGCATCTTGTCCCAGCGAGACGCCAGAAACCGTGCCGGTGCCGGTGCCGACTAGGACCGGCGTACCGGCCGCAGTAACCACGACAGTATAGGCGTCCCCGGTGGTCATCGTGCCGCCGTTCGAGATCAGGAACGATAGATGCGAACTGGAATAAGCAGTGCCCACCGCGCCGTTGGCCAGGGCCACGCCGTCCGGGCCAACGACCGAGAATGCGGCAGTAGAGCTGGTGGCCAGCAGGGTGATGACGTAGCTACCGACCTTGACATCCGGCCCGAACGATAGCGCAGACATGAGGCCGGACCCAGTGCCCACGATAGTCGGGATGGGGGCGGCGGCTTGGCGCTTGGTCTTGGCTCCGACTACCGCGCCGGCGGAGAGATTCTCACCGCTGGCCAGGGTCACGGCATCCAAGCTCAACTTGTCTTCGCTATACAGCAGGAACTCAGCAGTTCCGCGAGCTTGCGTTTGTGCAGTCATATAGGGAATTCCTTAACGCTGGCCCATCGCCTTGCGGCGGGCGGAATAAATATCGACGGACGAAAGCTGCACGACCTGCTCGCCAGGCGGTTGCTGACCGCTGGTGGCCGTAGCCTTGAACAGCGACGGGTCGGCACCTCGTGCGGGAGCCTTGGCTTTCAGCGCTTCGGAGACGGCGGAAAACGACAGGTCCGACATGTCAAGGTACGGCTTGGCCTTGTCATCGCTGAATTCAAGGCCGCAGTCGCTGAACAGCACTTTTACGGCAGCCATGCGGGCATCGGTGCGGTACGTCGAAAGCGCGGTTTCAGCGGTATCGGCGCGGGTCTTTTCGGCGGAAAGCTGGACGGTCAAGTCAGCGACTTGGCGCTCCAGATCGGCGAGGCGAGTATCATCAGCCATGGATAGGGGTTCCTGTAGCGGGGTTGGCGATGGGGTGTCGGGAGCCGCAAAAGCAGCCACCATGGTATTGGGATCGGCGTCGGCGGGGACGAACGAGACTTCGAGAATGCGGGCGTTGCGGAATATCGTGGATAGGGTGAGAGACTGGCCGTTGATATTGACCGTTTGCGGTGGACTCATTTCTTCCGAATTCGCGTTGAATCCCACCGACAGTTTCCAGGGCGCTTTCTCCATGAATTCGCCTGCCACGGATTTCCCGGCGGCAGTCATTCGAGAGAACTGTCCAGCTACATGAATAGCGCTGCCATCGATCCAAACTCGGCAATGCCCGGCGCGCTGATCAGGGTCATGATTGACCAGGGCGAACATTTGATCCGGGATAGATAGCGAACTAATATCGATTGCTGAATCGCCATACCAGCCGTAGTTCGGGACTACGCCACCGGAGTAGGCGATACCGCTAAACCCAGTCGGGAGGCCGCTGGTTTCGTCAACAGTGATGTCAGGGGAAAACGTGAGGTCACGGCGAAGTTTGTCTTTCATGCCGTGATGATAGGAAAGCGGTTGGAAACTATTAAAAAAAAAGTTTCCTAAAGCGTGATGCGTCCTTGTCTATACTGCGCGCGGACCATCCGAATCAAGCGCGCCGTGACTCCAAATCGGGACGCTAATCGGTCTATGCTGGCGTTGTCCGCAATCGCGCGGGCGATGATACGATTCCGCTCGGCCACGCGGGCGCTGCACTGCCGGTCTATGTAGATCGACTCGCCCTCGAATTCATTGCGGATTGCCCGCATGATCGACGCGGCGACGTGTTCGGCCTGAGCAATACCGGCACCGTCCAGTGCCGTGCGAATCGTGCGTTCGAGGTCTTCGGAGATCATGCGGCATTATCGCACAAGACGCAAAAAACCCGCTACGAGGGCGGGCCGTGCTGGGGGCGGTGGAAGTTTAGAAGCGAGGATTTCTCGCTTCTAAAATAGTCCCTACTTATCGGGCTTTTTTACCGCGTTTCTTCGCGCCGATTCTTCCTTTGCCAAAAAGGCAAGCGGTATCCGGGTCTTCCTGCCGCCGTAATTGTAGACCTGTTCAATTACCACAAGGTAAGCGTCTCGTGATACTTGCGCAGTCATCATCCCAGCATGAGTTCTGACCCTCGAAATGAATAGCTCCCTATCAAATTCATCAACTCTGCAAACTGACGATAAAGCCTGCACGAATGCAAAATGTCTTGCGAACTTTACGTCATGCTCCGCGCAAGCAATCGCCAAATACGCGACATCATAAGCGTGTTTTTCGTCGTAAACCTTATAAGTTCCAGCCTTGAACTTGTTGTTCTGGTTGCCAGATGCGGCTGTTTGTCCTGCTAGCATGGATATGGCGCATTGGATAGGTATCCCGGTCAATTCAAGATAATTCTTGACCTTAATATAGTGTTCGTTACCAATTCGGCAATAGCTGGCCAGATAATCTTGTAATGTCCAAGGGCGCGTCGCAACTTCAAGTTCTTGAATCGTCTCGCCATGATCTTCGGCAATCACGTACTTACATGGAATCCCAAGTTTCCTTGCGACGTGGAACCGATGATGCCCGGATTTGATCTTCAGCTTTCCGCTGCCGTTTTTAACAACGTGCATCGGATACGGATCAAGCCAGCCATAAGCCAGCATGGACCGCTCAAGAGCCGTGGTCTTTCCTACGTCTCGGTTGAATTCAAACAATTCAAATCGGTCGTAGTTAGTAGTTTCCTGAATGTTCGCCATGATACAATCACCTCTTAACGGTTTTTTCCAACCCACTGTATGACCCGATCCAGGGCGCTATCCCGGTTCGGGTCCTCTTTCTCAATACGCTTGAGCTGTTCGATAGCCATATCGGCATATCTCAATCCTTCATAAACATGGCCATCGACAACGATATGCCGCTTGGCGGTTTGCGGCGTTTTGGTGCCGCCCCCCCTATTTGTTGAGTAGGTCCTTTTCGCCTTCGTCGCCTTTTCTCGCTGCGCCTCCTCCGGTTCGTGGGCCAGAATCGCCGCCGTCGATACCGCTATCCTCCCCTCCTCGACAGCTTCAATCAGTTCTGGCACCCCTTTCTCCAAGACTTTCGTCGCGTGATCGACGCTCTTTCCAGACACACCAAACTCCTTGCCCGCCGCGTCGCGGGCGGTGCTTTTTGAGCCTTCTGGCAAAT
>Ga0222719_10003370_pt1 | contig 14242 bp, 12 predicted proteins | sample C33_34DmetaG_FD_165039 | JGI IMG/M metagenome (GOLD analysis project Ga0222719, IMG submission 165039) | Estuarine water microbial communities from San Francisco Bay, California, United States - C33_34D | ecosystem: Environmental > Aquatic > Marine > Unclassified | place: USA: California...
CTCAAGCAATGCTACTAGTCAGATCGAAGCATATGGTTATACAACATATGACTCAAGCAATACAATTGGATTTGGTTATACAACATATGACTCAAGCAATGCTTCTGCACAAATAGAGGAATATGGTTATACGATATACGATTCAGTAAATACTACCGGAATGTTAGTTGGTTATGCAACAGAATCTTTTGTTGAAACATCTGTTGATTCGGCAATTGATGCTTTAGTCGCCGGCGCGCCAGGCGCGCTAGATACATTAAACGAACTGGCAGAAGCACTAAATAACGATTCTGATGCATATAATACACTGTTATCTAGTATTAATGCTTTACCCGATTCGGCCCAAGTTGTAACAATTGTAACTTCTTATGGCTACACAACATACGATTCAACTAATACGATTGGATTAGTTGATAGTGCATATGTTCAAGCTAGACAAGCTGATATTTTTAGAGATTCTGGATTTGTTACTAATATTGTGGATAGCGCGTATGTTCAAGCTAGACAAGCAGATATTTTTAGAGATTCTAACTTTATAACACATATTATAGAAGACTTTGCAGATAGCGCTTATATTCAGACTCTCCAAGACTATAATTATGGAAAATTAGTAGGCCGGCCTGATGTACTAGATTCAGAAAATGTACAATCACTAATTACTGAATACGGTTATACAACATATGACTCAAGCAATACGATTGGATTAGTTGATTCATCTTACGTACAAGCAAGACAAATTACGTATACTAACGTTTCTGAATTTGTAAATGATAGAAATTACCTTGACAGTACAACTATCCTACGATTTAATTATAGTGTATATGATTCCGAGAATGCATTAGCGCAAATCGAAGAATACGGTTATACTACTTACGATTCAAATAATACAATTGGATTAGTCGATTCAGATTATGTACAAGCTAGACAAATTGTATATACTAATGTTTCTGAATTTGTTAATGATAAAAATTATCTAGATAGTACAACTATCTTACAATTTAATTATACAACATATGATTCTAATAACACGATTGGATTAGTTGATAGCACGTATGTTCAAGCAAGACAAATTACATATACTAATGTATCAGAATTTGCTAATGATAGAAATTATCTAGACAGTACAACGATACTAGGATTCAATTATAGTGTATACGATTCAACTAATACGATTGGATTAGTTGATAGTGCATATGTTCAAGCAAGACAAATTACATATACTAGCGATAGAAATTACCTCGATAGCACAACTATCTTACAATTTAATTATAGTGTATATGATTCAGAAAATGCGTTAACACAAATCGAAGAATATGGTTATACAACATTTGATTCGTCAAATGCACTAGGCTTACTAGATAGTATTACTGCGACAAATATAGTTGTTACAGGTACTTTACAAGTTGAAGGTACGCAAAATATTATCAATACTGTATCTCTTGCCGTTGAAGATAATATGATTTACTTGAATTCAGCTGAATCTGCTGGATCACCAACACAATCAATTGATATTGGCTTTGCCGGTAATTATAATGAAGGCGGAGCATATGCGCATGCAGGTTTATTTAGAGATGCAACCGATCAAATTTGGAAATTTTATGATGGATATGCACCAGAACCTGATGCATCATCTCAAATAAACACGGGGCATATATCGTTTGCTTTTGCTTCATTACAGGCAAAAGACTTTACTGGTAAATATATAGGATTTGATTCCGATTTTGATAGTAAAAATATAGATTCAACGATAGATGCAACAGTTGATGCTACATTTATATCGAATAAAATTGTTGGATTAGAAGTATCAACATTTGCTAACGATGCGAATTACCTTGATAGCACGACTGTTACAGCTGTTATTGATGCAACATACATTCAATCAAATCAGACTACGTATAGCAGTCTATCAGAATTTGCAAATGATACTAATTATCTAGATAGTACTACTGTTGAAGGTGTTATCGATGCATCTTACGTACAAGCTAGACAAACAGCACAAGATTTTGCTTATGCATCATTAACTGGTGTTCCTACAGCTCTTAGTGCGTTTAGTAACGATACTAATTATCTTGACTCTAACACAGTACAAGGTGTTATTGATGCAACTTATATCCAATCAAATCAGACTACGTATACTAATGTTTCTGAATTTAGCAATGACGCTAACTATACTACATATGATTCAGATAATACTATTGGCTTAGTTGATTCGGCATATGTACAAGCTAGAGTTGAAATACCAGAAGCTGGATTGGATTCTGTAGCAGTAAGTGCTTTGTATTATAATAAAACTGATATTAAAGCACAAGCTACATCAACTGGTATTACAGTAACAGGTGATGTTAATTCAACATCTGATGCCACGCTTAAAGATAATATTGAATCTCTAACAAATGCCTTAAATATAATTAATAATATTAATCCAGTAAGTTTTAATTGGAAAACAACAAGTAAAAAGAGTTATGGTGTGATTGCTCAGGAAATCGAACAAATACTTCCAGAAATTGTAACGAGTGATGCAAATGGTATTAAGTCTGTAGGTTATACACAGTTAATTGCTTTCTTAATTCAAGCTATTCAAGATCAGCAGAAACAAATTGATGAGATAAAAAATGGCTTTAAAAATTAATAACAATATAGTTATTTCTAATGATAAAGGTTTAGCTAATATTAGTGGCATAGACAATATCACTAACAACTCAATGCAAAATATATTAGGCGTTAGTGATGGGATTGCATCATATGATAGTGCAGGTGCTATTCCGCTAAATTTAGCCAATGGTACTTTATTTTATTTGACTGATACAGGAGCTTTAAAAGTTTATGATAGTTCTACTGGTGGAAGAATACCATTAGCAATATCAGCTGTTGTTAATCCATCGAGACCTGGTGAGATACGTGGTGATATTTCAAATATAGCTGAAGTAAGCAGTATAACTGGTTTAACTGCAGGTACCGGTGGAGATTTTGATGATGGTTCTGGTTTACCCTCAGCATCATCAATATCAGCTCTATACACGGACATTAACCGTTGGCAATCCAGTAAGGGCGGATTACAATTCTGGAATACATCTAGAGAATATACTGATAGTAATGGAAATACCTTTGGTCAAATATTTTGGTTTGGTCAAGGGACTATTAGTGCAACAGGTAGTACAACTACACATTTTAACGCAACAATTCGTGTTGATGATTCAGGCAGTATATCAATATTACAACCAAAAATATGGTTGAATTCAACTAATAATGATTGGGATACAACGACTAGTCCGACGTGGATCCGAAACTCAGCGTTTGCTGATGGTTGGGACTCTGGAAGAGATAAAAAAATTATAGCAATACAACAACCTTGGGGAAATGGATATTTTATTGATATGACTAATCCTGATTCTACCAATTTAATAGATATTGGGGATCTTTATACAGGTGGTACCACCTACTCTTTCAGTTGCGTAACTTGGAATAATGATACAAAAACTATAGCTACGTCGCCTACTTCAGATGACAAACCAAATATTCATAAATGGGATTCATCTGGAAGTTTTGGGCAATCCCCTAGTTTGACGCGTCTCGGTTCTACTAGCGGGAGCATATATGTTGATGCAACCAATACTAACGTTGCGAATGGTCCTATATGTTGGTTAGATGATACTCATATACTTATATTAAATGGTAGTACTAATACCGCCAATAAGGCAACAGTATGGGAATGGGACGGAGATTCTGCAACTCATAGTCATTACGTAACTTTTAGTAGTGGCTTCCAATATGCCACATTTGCACAGTGTAATAGAAATAAAAAAGTATTATATATCGGTGATAGAGCCGGATTTTATGTTATTTCAGGATCAGAATTTACTAAGCTAACAACTGGATCTGGTAATCCATCACTTGGATCTATTAAATATTATGGAAAAAATACCCAGACATATATGTTTTCTGGTGCATTTATTAAACCCAGCATTGAACCTAATGTTGATGGTGCTATAGTTGTATTATATAATAGTACTAATTTTGGTTATAGAGCTTTAAGCAGTTCTGATGGATTACCAATTCCAAATACTACGTACGGCGATGGCGATACCAGTATTACTGAAACATCTGATGTAGCAGATACAGTATTGGATGTTGTTAATGGGTATATTCTTATGTCAAATAGCTCTGGTCCCGGAACCGTCGGATTTGTTACTTTAAAGGGTGCGGAATGACTTATAAAATATCAAATACAGCTGTACTGGACAGCGCATCTCTTGTTAATATTGATTCAATTGATGCAGGATCTATTACTTCTATTAATACTGCCATTTCTAGTAATAGTACTTTAATTGCAACAATGTATGATACTAGTAGCAGTGTTCCAGGCAGTGCTGACTCTTCTACGTTTCATTATATAAAAAATACAAAAGAATTACGATTTTATGATGGTACTTCTTATAAATTTATAGGATTTGGGGTAGCAGATGGCCTTTAAATATAATGGTGTAACATTAATTAATGATTCACGTGAACTAACTAATATTAGTTCTTTTGATGATTCTACTACTAATATACTTACTAGTAATTTATCTGCGCCAACTAAATCTTTAACATTGTATGCAGATAGTTCTGCCAGAAGTAGTGGAACACGGATTGATGGACAACTAGCATACATTATAGATAGCTTGAAACTTCAAATATATGATAGTGATGCCGGAGAATACTATACTATTGCTACTGGCTCTTTTGGATCTGCTCCTGTAATATCCAATCTTGCACCATCTTATTCGTTAACAGACGGTAGTTCTACTATAATTAGAATAACAGCAACTGATCCCGACCAGGATCTATTAACTTATTCTGTATCAACAGATTCAGATTTTGACGCGTTTGCTTCGGTAACACAAGATTCTAGTGTATTTACACTATCACTTGATGATAATTCCACCACCTCCTCAGGAATAATAACATTTAATGTTACAGATGGAATTAACACGACTTCTAATAATTCAACTATATCGTTTACATATGTAGTTAATTATGCTGACTATCTTGGAACATTTACAACTACTAATCATAACTATGAAACGGCTTATGGAGGATTTGAGTTAACTAACACTACCGGTAGTACTAGCATCGCTTTACAGCCAGCAGAACTCCCTGGCTATGTTTGGCATAGACCTGATGGAAAAAGTAGACTGGCTTTTCAAAAATCTACTATTATTGAGTTACTTGAAACAGAATCCGATGGCACAATTACTAATGATACTCGAACCGGATTATTACAAGGTGTCGGTTCCCTAGCTGGTAGTGGGTGGGATTCGGATAACGATCATAGAAGAGTTCTTATGAATAGCTATATTCGAACTATCGATCAACAGCCATTGAGCCAATTATTGCATGTTGATATGTCTGGAACTTTGCTTACTGATGTTAGTATTAATCAATATGCGCCTTTCCCTTGGGATAGTGTTAGTTCGAGTTTAGATAATCTTAATCAGGGAATGAGGTTTCTAACATTTAATAACACTCATAAATTCTGGTTACTCGGAGCCTCTGACAATAATATGTATGGATGGAAATATGCTAGTACTACATGGAATGCAAATGCAGATTCAGCTTTTAGTGGATTTTCTGTACTAAATACTAGCGGAACTTCAACAAACCATATTCCGCGTCCATTTTGGGTAGATAGCGAAACATTACTTATAGGTAATGTTTTTAATACCGGAAGCTGTGAAGTATGGAAGTATAATTCAAGTACTACAACAATGGCTTATTCGCATAATATTAATTTCAGTAATGCTCCGCAGCGGCCGCGGTATTGGCATTATGCAAATGGAGTAGTTTTTGCGATATGTATTAGAAATTTATCTGGCCAAAATGCATTTGGTGTATATACTTTAAAAGGAAATGACTTAACTAATGCATTAGCTGGTACTTCTTCAGTTACTGGGACTTTTGATCAATTTAATACAACTGATCTAGTTGGGTATAGCCATAAGTACGTGCCGTTACCAAATGGAATATTAATAACAGGTTGGAAAGGTAATGATACCACCGTTGACTCACTTCGAAATCATTGGTATATTGAAATTGACGCAGGCGGCTTTGCTAGTTATACTAAAAAAACTTTTACGAGCTCGAATGTAGGTTTTGCTGATAATGCAACAAATTGGTCTATTACAGCTGCCACAATGGCATCAGGTAGGTTACTTTGGTGGAGGTATGACGCATCAAATCAGCAGACTGTCAATACCAGAATTGATATGTATGGCGACGACCGCGAATAAATAAGAAATAAAGGATATTTGTATGGCATTACCAAATTCACGAGAAGCATTAATTGATTACTGTAAAAGAAAACTTGGTGAACCAGTAATTGAAATTAATGTTGATGAAGATCAGCTTGAAGATCGTATTGATGAAGCTCTTGCTTATTATCGTGAGTTTCATTCCGATGCTACGTATAGAACGTATATAAAGCATCAGATGACTGCTGATGATATTACAAATGAATATATTACATTAAGCAGTGATGTTATACAAATTACAAAAGTTTTTCCATTGGCTTCAAACTTTAACCAAGGTAGAAATTTCTTTGATATTAAATATCAAATGATGTTAAATGATATGGCTGACTTAGTTCACTTTAGTGGTGAGTTGGCTTATTACGAACAGATGCAACAATATTTGTCTCTTTTAGATATGAAATTAAATGGACATCCTCAGGTTCATTTTTCTAGAAGACAAAATAGACTTTATATCTTTGGTGATATAAAAGATGGAGATATTAAAGTTGGTGACTATCTAGTATTGGAAGGCTATCAGCTTATAGATCCTAATACTCATACATCTGTTTATTCTGATCTTTGGTTAAAAGAATATGCTACGGCACTTATTAAACAGCAGTGGGGTCAAAATTTAATTAAGTTTGAAGGTATGCAGCTCCCGGGCGGTGTTGTATTAAATGGCAGACAAATCTATGATGATGCTACTTCTGAAATAGAAAGACTTAGAGAATCGATTAGACTCGAATTCGAACTTCCACCTGATTTCTTTGTAGGTTAAAATGAGAAACTTATATTTCTCTGACACCGTTCGTTCAGAGCAAAATTTATATGAAGATATTGTGATCGAAGCATTAAAAATGTACGGTCAGGATGTTTACTACTTGCCTAGAGATATTGTAGGTGAAGATAAAATATTTGGTGATGATGTACCATCTCGCTTTAATTCTTCGTATAAGATAGAAATGTACATTGAAAACATTGAAGGGTTTGAAGGCGAGGGAGACTTATTTACAAGGTTTGGGGTTGAGATTCGTGACGAAGCTACTTTTGTTGTTGCTAGAAAACGTTGGGAACAACAGATCGGTAGATATGATAATGAGATTACAGCAATAAGACCACAAGAAGGCGATTTAATTTTTCTACCTTTATCTCAGTCTTTATTTGAAATTATGCATGTCGAGCATGAACAACCATTTTATCAGTTAGCAAATCTTCCAACTTATAAAATGCGCTGTACGCTCTTTGAATATTCATCTGAAGATTTGGATACAGGCATATCTGATATTGATGATATACAGGCTAAATATGATTATCGGTATGAGCTAACATTATCTGGTGGCTCATACGACTTTAATATAGGTGAAATTGCAACACAAACGCTTGCGGGTGGAGTACAAATATCTGGTGAAATTGTAAAATGGTCTGATTCAGATAATATTTTGCATCTTGTTGGTGTTGGCGCAGATGATGGTAAATATCATACATTTATATCTAATACATCAATTGCATCTGAAGGTGATTCGTCTTGGACTGTAACGTCTGTAGCCGAAGCAAATAATATATCAGCCAATGAACAAAATGATGATTTTAGTACCGAAGCGCTTAACTTCTTAGATTTTACTGAAGATAATCCATTTGGTGATCCGGAGAATAATTAATGTTTGGTACTTATTTCTATCATCAAAAAATAAGAAAATGCGTTGCAATTTTTGGCACATTATTCAATAATCTTTATGTTTTGCGTAAAGACAATAACGATAATGTTATTAGTCAAATAAAGGTTCCTCTTTCATACGCACCTAAAAGAAAATATCTAGATCGTATACGTGAGCAAGAAGACCTTATTAATGATACACAAGTTGCTGTCAAACTACCACGTATGTCATTTGAAATTACTAACTTTGCATATGATGCATCTAGGCAATTAACAAAAACTGCAACATTCAATACCGTTGGTACTGATTTAAATAATAGACAAAAATTTTTTCCACCAGTACCTTATACTATTAACTTTCAATTAAACATATATGCAAAATCACAAGATGATGCATTACAAATAGTTGAGCAAATTCTTCCGTACTTTAATCCACAATATACTGTTACGATTAAACCTTTCACAGAACAATATCCTGAGTTTAAAGAAGATATTCCGGTGATAATACAAGGTCTCGCCTTTCAAGATGACTTTGAGGGTCAACTAGAAACACGAAGAACAATTGTATATCAGTTAGATTTTGAAATGAAAGTTAGCTTCCATGGTCCAATTACTGAAGGAACCATCATTAGAGAAGCTATAAATAATTTATATGATATGAATACAGGGTTATTAGACTCAGATTCATATTTAGAAACGGTTAAAGTTACGCCAGATCCATTAACAACAATTGGATTGGCTGATTCTGACTTTGGTTTTACAACTGAAATTACAGATAGTGCACAATGAAAGATAAAGATGATAATGTAAAAAGCGACTATGATTATTCGCGTGAAACTTATTACGATCTAATTGAAAAAGGCCGTGAAGGTTTAGAAGATATGATTCATGTTGCACGTGAGTCCGAGCACCCACGTGCGTATGAAGTATTAGCTGGAATGTTAAAGAATATTGCCGATATTAATGATAAGTTAATGGACCTCAATAAAAAGCATAAAGATATTACTCAACCCACCAAAGAAGCAAAACAAGTCGAGCATCAACAAAATAATATATTTGTAGGATCTACTGCAGCATTGCAAAAGATGTTGCAAAAGGAAAGTGAAGTAATCGATGTCAAGTCTGATTCAGAATGAATCCTATCTTGGTAATCCTAACGTTAAACGTGACGGAGTCAACCAACAATGGGATCAAAATCTTATTCAAGAATATGCAAAATGTATGCACGATCCTGTGTACTTTTGTGAAAAATATGTTAGAGTAATATCTCTAGATAATGGTTTAGTACCATTTAAACTATATCCTTATCAAGATGAAATGTTTAAGCATTTTAATGATAATCGATTTAATATTGTCCTTGCTTGCCGACAGTCAGGTAAGTCTATCTCTTCTTGCGCTTATCTTTTATGGTACGCTTTATTTCATTCAGAAAAAACGATAGCTATTCTTGCAAACAAAGGTGCTACAGCACGAGAGATGCTTGGTAGAATTACTTTGATGTTAGAGAATCTTCCGTTCTTTTTACAACCTGGATGTAAAGCGTTAAATAAAGGATCAATTGAATTTAGTAACAACTCAAGGATCCTTGCTGCTGCTACATCTGGTTCATCTATTCGAGGTATGTCGGTCAACCTATTGTACTTGGACGAATTTGCATTCGTTGAAAGAGCATCTGAGTTTTATACCTCGACCTATCCTGTAGTATCTGCTGGTAAAGAAACGAAGGTTATTATTACTTCTACAGCAAATGGTATTGGTAATATTTACCATAAAATATGGGAAGGCGCAGTTCAAGGAACAAATGAATTTAAACCGTTTAGGGTTGACTGGTGGGATGTGCCCGGGCGAGATGAAGAATGGAAGAAACAAACTGTAGCGAATACATCGAAATTACAGTTTGACCAAGAATTTGGTAATACATTCTTCGGCACCGGAGATACGCTCATCAATGCCGAAACATTGATGAGCCTCCGGACTCATAATCCTATTCGTATCCTCGAGGGAGGTGACCTTCTCGTCTATAAAGAGACAACTACAAATCACGAATATATTATGACAGTTGATGTTAGTAAAGGAAGAGGTCAAGACTATTCTACTTTTACTTTGATCGATATATCAGTTACACCTTTTGAACAGGTGGCTTGTTACCGCAATAACACTATCTCGCCTATTCTCTTCCCTAATATTATATATAAGTACGCGAAAGTCTATAACGATGCATATATTGTTGTTGAATCAAATGATCAAGGATCTGTTGTATGTAATGGATTATATCATGATATGGAATACGAGAATATGCATGTCACTTCATCAGTCAAAGCTTCTGGTCTTGGAATTGAAATGAACCGCAAAGTCAAAAGACTCGGCTGCTCTGCTATTAAAGATATTATTGAAAATAACAAAATAAAAATCGTTGACGAAAATACAATTTTAGAAATTTCTACTTTTGAAGCCCGAGGACAATCGTATGAGGCGTCTGATGGAAACCATGATGATTTGATGATGAATTTAGTCATGTTTGGGTATTTTGCATCTACACAATACTTTGGTGATATGACAGATATTAATTTAAAACAAATGCTATTTGAACAGAAAGCAAAAGAAATTGAAGATGATATGGTGCCATTTGGTTTCATAGATGATGGAAGTGCCGCTATAGCTGAGATAGAAAACGAAAAACCAGGACAGCAATGGGCAGTTGAGTGGAGTCGAGATTTTTAATATTATAAATAACATATGTAATTGAAAACAACCGTATTATGTTTACATATCATTCGTAACCGAAAAGGATTAAAAATATGGCACTTTTTACACCTTCAGAAAGTCCTGCGGTTGTAGTAAGAGAGATTGATCTAACTGGCGGTGTGCCAAATGTTCAATCTACTACTGGTGCAATCGTCGGGCCATTTAAATGGGGTCCAATTTTGCAACGCGTTTCTATCTCAAACGAGACAGAACTCGTAGATACATTTGGGGCTCCAGTAGGAGCGGCAGATAGTGGAGAATTAGTAACTAATATTGATTTTCTTTCTGCAACTCAATTTTTAAGATACTCAAGTTCTCTTCAAGTTGTTCGTAACGATACAGACTCAGCTGCTAATGCCTTAGCATTAGAAAACAGCACCGCGACGACTTTAGCGTCTGTTGGCATGGACGACTTGAGAATTCCAAATAAAGCAGACTTTGATGCAACATTGCAAAGCACATTAGAAACTAGAATTGATTCAGATGGTACTTCTATTTTCTTTGCAGCAAGATATGCTGGCGATTTAGGAAATAGCCTTAAAGTTTCTTATCTTGGCCAAGTAGATAGTTCTGACTCAGCACCATTTACTAATTGGGCATATGCTGGAAACTTTAACTCACTCCCCCAAACTTCATCCTATGCCGAAGCACGTGGTGCAACAAATGATGAAATTCATTTAGCTGTTATTGATGAAGATGGTAAGTTTACCGGTACGCGTGGAACAGTACTTGAAACATTTGAAAATCTTTCAGTAATTAAAGGCGCAAGGCGTGATGACGGACAAAATATCTATATTAAAGACGTAATTAATCAAAATTCACAATACATATATTTTGGTAATTTTGATGATGCAGCCGTTGCAAAAGGCGCCGGATCAGTGATTACAGATGATACTAATTATGCATTAGATAGCGCAGCATCAGTTACCCGTTCATTTATTGGTGGTGCTGATGGCGGTAATTTAGATGTTGGCGATTATCAGACTGGATTTGACTTATTTGAAGATAAAGACCAGGTTGAAGTCGACTTCTTAATTGCTCCAAGCATGTCAAGCCGGACAGATCAAAGAACGATTGTAAATGATCTTGTATCAACTGCGCAATCAACTCGTAAAGACTGTATAGTAGTTGCTTCTCCTGCTAGAACCGACGTTGTTGGAGTAGCGGCTGATACTAATAAAGTTACTAATACGGTTACTACTGTATCAGGATATACTAACTCTTCATATCTAGTAGTTGATAATAACTTCCTTAAGATTTATGATAAGTTCTCTGATACATATGTTGATGTTCCAGCTGCTTCAACAATTGCTGGTGTAATGGCATCTACAGATATTAATCGTGGAGCTTGGTTCTCTCCTGCAGGTGGAAGACGTGGTCAAATTTTAGGAGTTACAGCTCTTAATTATAGCCCGACTAAAGCGCAAAGAGATACTTTGTATAAAGCCGGTGTAAATCCAATTGCGAATATTCCTGGACAAGGAACAATTCTTTTTGGTGATAAAACTTTCTTAAACAGACCTTCGGCGTTTGATAGAATCAACGTTCGTAGATTGTTCCTCATTCTCGAAAGAGCGATTGCTCGAGCTGCTGAACAAGTTCTGTTTGAATTCAATGATGAGTTCACAAGAGCAGAGTTTGTCAATATTGTTGAGCCGGTTTTAAGAGAAATCAAAGGTCGGCGCGGTATCACTGACTTTAGAGTTGTTGCAGATGAAACTAATAACACTTCTGAAGTCATAGATAGAAATGAATTTATTGCTAGCATCTTTATTAAGCCGGCACGTTCAATTAACTACGTAACATTGAATTTCGTAGCTGTTCGAACTGGTGTCGATTTTGAAGAAGTCGTTGGCACAGTATAAGGAGATAAGGAATGGCAGTTTTAGGCGTAGATGACTTTAAGTCAAAGCTAAGAGGTGGCGGTGCACGTCCTAATCTCTTTAAGGCGACTATTAATTTTCCAGGATATGCCGATGGTGATCCTGAGTTAACTTCATTTTTATGTGAAGCAGCTCAAATACCTGGATCAACATTTGGTACTATCGTTGTTCCTTTTAGAGGACGCCAATTGAAAATGGCGGGTGATCGTTCATTCCCAGAGTGGACAGTAACGATTATTAACGATACAGATTTTGCTGTACGCAACTCTATGGAACGTTGGATGAATGGTATTAATGCACATTCAACTAATGTTGGTTTAGAATCTCCACTTCTTTATGAAGCAGATCTATCCATCGAACAATTAGATCGTTCTGGTACATCAGTAAAGAAATATACCTTTAGAGGAGCTTTCCCAACTGATTTATCACCAATTGATCTAAGCTATGCATCAGTAGATGAAATCGAAAGATTTACAGTTACTTTCCAATATCAGTATTTTGAATCTCAGGATCCAAATACTACTACATAAATACAATGAAAGGGAGGGGCTAGCCCCTCTTTTGTATAAGTTAATAGGGACTAATTATGAGTGATATAAACGATTTAATTCAACATGCTTTGAATCAAGATTATAATAAAGCAAATGAAGTTTTTGGTGACTTGATGGGCCAAAAAATGACAGATGCTTTAGAACAAGAAAAAATTAATATAGCTTCGCGAATATATGGCGACTTTGATGATGACCTAGATACAGAAGAAGATGTTGATATTGATACAGAAAATGAAGATGAAGATCTTGACGATATTGATATCAATGATATAGACATAGAAGAAGAATAATGGCTGAAACTAGGTCTCGTGCATTTAGCAAATTAGCAAAAGATGTTGACGCAACCGGTGCTATACTGGGAACTGCTCTTTCATCTAGTGCGAGATCAGATTACATTCAATTACAACAACAAGGTACTTTATCTGTAACTACTGGCACTTCACGTTGGAATGCTTCAGATAATTTAACAATATCTGAAGCAACAGCATATATAGGTGAAGCTGCGAATTCTACTGTAAGAGTATCAATAAATAAGAATGGAGATTCTGTAAATTCTCTTAGTATTACTTCAGGACAATTATCAAAAAGTAATACAAATGAATTTACAATGGTTACAGGTGACTATTTAACAGTTGATATTACATCTGTTGGTACTGGTGATAGTACTGGTTCAGATTTAGGTTTAATATTAAAATATAGTTTTGACTAGGAAAAAAACATGTTAGTAAGAATTAAAGCAAATTCTGATACTAGTGTTAGTGATTTAAGAGCATCATTAGCTACTATTATTGGCGGTAGTATGACTGTTAGTAACAGTAAGCCTACTAATTTGACAAACATGGATCAAGCAAATTGTGTAATATATGGTACAACATATACAAACAGCAATTCGCTATATACGGTGACTGATGGATCGCCATATTTAGAAATTACTAAAGTACATAGTGAAGATGCTAGTGATAATGTTAAAGTATCACTAGCATCAAGCGCTAATACACTTGAGCCAAGAATTATCACACCGATTGGTCAAACTGATGATAATTTTAGTTATGATCCTGCAGATGGTTTAATGCCATTAACAGGATCATCATACATCGATGTTTTAATTAGTGATAAAGTGTTACTTATTCAAGGACCAGC
>Ga0222719_10003371_pt1 | contig 14242 bp, 21 predicted proteins | sample C33_34DmetaG_FD_165039 | JGI IMG/M metagenome (GOLD analysis project Ga0222719, IMG submission 165039) | Estuarine water microbial communities from San Francisco Bay, California, United States - C33_34D | ecosystem: Environmental > Aquatic > Marine > Unclassified | place: USA: California...
ATAAATATTTTTATGGAAGATTGGCAAGAGAACATAGAAAAACTTATCACTGAAAAAGAACTTGGTTCGATAGTAGTTGCAGTGTGTGCAACCTTGTATGACAATGGAATACGCTATGTCCACATTGGTGGACTAATGCGTATACTTGGAGTCGAGGAAGAAGTCTGTCAACAACACGACGAAGAATCATTCCATCTTGATGATGACTTTTATGAAAAAATCGAAGAGATGGGCTATGTTGAACTCGACGAATTAGATATCGAGTCCGAAGAAGTTACCGTACACTAAGTAACTGATGCAAAAAATTCAAGACTTCTGGCTACAAAGCTATCACAGCGATCGTGTAGCTTTTGTATTTGAAATGATCAGTTTCATCTTCACAGTAGGTGCAAGCATGTATCTAGCAATTCACGCAGATAATCCCGATATGAGATATGTTTATCCAGGTTTCTTTGTGGGTGCTGTTACACAGACCTATGCTAGTTGGAGGCGCGGTGCGGCTTGGATCATGCTGTTAACATTTTATTTTGCCTGTATCAATATATTTGGTTTTGGTAGAGCAGTTGGATACTGGTAATGATACTTCTGGTTTTTGTTATAAACTACTGCGTGTATTGTGATCGATTCAAACAAGAAGCCATGCCAGGTATCCAAAACTCCACAGATTATGAACTAGTAGTGTATAATGCTAGTGAGTCAAAGTTTTTACACGGTGCTGTAGGCGATATACATAGTTACAAGCATCTTGTAAGAGGTTATCCAACTTTTATAGTGCTCAAAGATGGAAAGGTTATCAACACCTGGGAAGGCTTTGAAGAATATCAATTTTGGGTAGAGTACAACAGACATTTAAAGGAGAACAATTAATGTCAAGTCACGAAACGCTTGTAGAGCAAATGGAAGTATATCTTGCTGAAAACGAAAAGTTTTCTGAGAAGAAGGTAAAAGCCGCATCAACCCGTGCTCGTAAAGCACTTCAAGAAATTGCAAAGGCATGCAAGTCACGCCGCGCAGAAATCACAGAAGAGAAAAATGCCCTCTAGGTTTACAAGAACCCTAGTTGAAGATCCAGATAATCCAGGAGAATTACTCCTGGACCTGGAAGGCATAGCAGAAGAACTTGGTTGGGAAATTGGCGATACTCTAGAGTGGACGGACAACCAGGATGGAACATACACTTTAACAAAGGTGCAACATGAGCAAAGACAAAATTGATCTCAGCAGTATTACACTTATTGACCACACAGCACTAGGTGAAGAAAACTGGCAAGATTATAGTATTACTGTCGATCCAAATGATATTGTAGTGCATGACGACATGAACTACGACTTCAGTGATATAAACGTTAACTACGGTAGTTACCCAAGTGGTTCATTGACCATAGATGGCGAGGATGCTGATGTTGTAATCAATGGTAAAAGTCTGAGCAAAGCTATTTCAAACATTGAATCACGTCTGGCAATTCTACAGTGCAATCCAGAACTTGAAGCAGAGTTTCAGGACTTACACCAACTTGGTGAACAATATCGCAAACTAGAAAAACAAATCCTTGACAAACAAGAAGTTTGGAAACGTTTAAACACCAGTGATTGAAATTTACTACGGTGAAATCCACGACGTGATTGAAATACTAGACAGTGGATACGGTAAGTTTTTAAAAAAACAAGAAGGACGTACCATTGGTGCTGGAGCAGAAACCAAAGCAAAATGGATGGGAGAAGGATGGATTGTACATACCGATCATTTTCGCACCGGAGGCCGTGGCCTTACTGTAAAGGCCTTCTTATCTCTTGACGATGCAAGAGTAGAAACAATTTTTAGATTAAAGCACCCAGAAAAGGTAAAAAAATGACTTATGTAGTAACAGATGCATGCATCAAATGCAAGTACACTGATTGTGTTGAAGTATGCCCGGTTGACTGTTTTAAAGAGGGGCCAAATTTTCTTGTAATTGATCCTGTCGAATGCATTGACTGTGCAGTATGTGTTCCCGAATGTCCAGTTGATGCAATCTATCCTGAAGAAAGTTTACCAGAGGGCCAGGCACACTTTTTACAAATTAATGCAGAACTAGCAAAAACATGGGACTATATCACTGAACCTAAAGATCCTCTGCCGGATGCAGACAAGTGGGCAGACGTACCAAACAAACTGGAACATCTTGACAGAGGCTAACCTTTTTGCTATACTAGTTGAAATTGGTTAGGAGTTTGGCTATGACAATGCATCTTGCACGTGGGTTCAGTACACTTAACACCCGCAAGCCTCAGCAACAAAAACTTACCCGAGCACAACAGGAAAAACTTGCTGAAGAGCATCGCCTGTACAACAAGCGTATGCGCCAAGCAGGACGTCATAGTGAACGCATGTCGTATGAGGAGTATGTAGATTATGTCTATGGTAAAAAGAAAATTAGTACCAGGCAAGAGCATTTGGACCCGACAACAATCAAAACGTATACGCCCCCGGCTCCGCGTTTTACACGGGAGACTGGTCAATATGCAAGTTTGGAGACAAGCTCTAACACGATACCTGCACAGCCGGCCAAAAAAGAATACACAGGAACTTTGGTCAAGGGTATAGCAACCATGCATAAGTCAAATGCTGTACCAGTAATCAACCAGGATGAAGCTGAAAGTATTAGCCATATGCGCCGCTAGCGGTAAGTAGGTTATGCACAAAAAAGTTTTAGTTCTTGGAACTAATGATTATCCAACAGATGACGCAACCACTCAATTAGCAATAGCACAAGGATCTAGCAATCATGGCATTGTATTAGATCCTGACTTTGCTCCTGTGGAAAATGGATTCTACCATACCACCATCCTTGACTTAAATTCTGGACAAATTCTTGAACTAGCACAAAGATTTGACTTTGTTATAATGTTAGATCAACCGCAATCAGCGTGGAGCCATTGGAAGCCTTTGCTCAGCACATACAAAATCATGTGCGAAATAGAAAGTAAAGGAATCATTACACAGTTCAAACAAAATAAAAATGTGCAAGGATTTATTGAGTTCAGCGAGCTTGTTAAGACAAATAAAAGTTTTTGCATATATCCTTGGATTGAAATACATGATCGTCAAGGGTGTGCTAGCCTTTGTATCAGATCAACTGCATATCCGGTCAAGCAAACCAAAAACATCACTGATTGGAAAAATGATCCAGAGTTTAGTGTGATCAGACAAAAAATGTTAGCCGGAGAAAGATTACCAAATTGCCATGTTTGCTATGATTATGAAGACAAGGGAATCGAAAGTTATAGACAATTTGAAACCAAAGATTGGATCAGTAAACTTGGGATACATAGTGTACAACAATTACACAATTTAGATAAACCTTACTTTTACGAACTAGAGCTCAACAATATTTGCAACGTAATGTGTAGAAGTTGTGAACCAAGATTTAGCCACTTGATTGCCAAAGAAGCAGTTGAAAATAATATCATTGCAAGCTCCTCTCCTGTTAAACGTTATTACAGCAATATCGATGTAGTAAACATTGACAAACTGTGCAGTAAAAGTAGGGTTTACATGCAAGGTGGCGAACCAACTATAATGCCAGAGGTATTAGAATTTCTCAATCGTTGTATTGCACAGGGCAAAACAGATACCGACATCAGCATGTGTACCAATGGGCAACATCTCAGCACCAAATTCCTTGATGCTGTTAATCAATTCAGCAATGTAAATTTTAGTTTTAGTATTGACGGATATAAACATGTCAACGATTACTGGCGTCACGGAACTGAATGGGACAAAATAATAAGGAATGCAAAACTTCTGCAAAGTTACGGTCACAACATCAGTATCAATACTGTGCCTGGAATTTACAACGTAACTAATTTACATTTGCTATTTGAATTCTTAGAGGATGAATTCCCCCACAGTGGTATCTACCTACAGATAAACAAGAAACCACAACAAAGTGCATACAATTTTCCCATACCAGATCTGGTTGTTGAAAGCATGGAAAAATGCAAGCAGACCAGTGTGTACTATGCCGACGGTAAAAGTAACAAAACATGCATAGACAGTTTGTATGATTACTACAATAAAGGACCAAAGTGCAACCTTGATGATCTGAGAGACTTCTTTACCGAAAATGATAGGTTGGACAAGATACGGGACATGTGTTTGCGTGACTACATTCCAGAACTTGAGCAATGTAGGGCACTGCTGTGAGCAAGTATGTGTTGCCGCCAATGGTGGTTACGCAAAATGACCAATATCAGGTGCAGTATCGTAACGAGTACAACTATACACGATTAGGCCTGCTGAATTTTTCACAAGGTCTCGTGCAATGGTTCAATGAGTACAGCGATGTATACCATGCCCAGTTAGGCAAGCAACTGTTTCAGAAGTTGTTCTTGTTCGAAAAACAAGATTTCAATCAAAAAGTTAAACAGGCTTTAAACAATGATTATTCGCACAGGGCAAGAATAAACAGTATGTGCAAAATGAGCATGCTTGCCCTAGAGGAACATTGGCACAGTCCTTTTTTTCTAACCAAAATTGACGAACATTACTACCCAAATACTGGCCAACAAAAACTGTATGCCACTGGTCTTGCAAAAAGCAATCAGGACATATCAGTGGTGCTGTTTGACTACGATCGATCTATAGATAGAAATTTGTTAGATTCTTATACAATATTACACACGGATTATGATCTAAGTCAAGCCATTGGCAGTAGAGATTATGTGTTGGATATAAACATCACTAGACAGGGCAAACACATTGTACCCGGAGTCTATCACTTTACAAAAAATTACCCTCCTAAATATGAAAAAGACGAACACTATCTAACTGACAGCATGATCAATTTTATACAATCAAGATTGAACAGTAACAAAATGCACATCGAAATCCTGGATAACTTTAGCAGTAAAATTTATGATAGCAGTGGATTGTTTAACTTTACTACTAAAAAAATTGAACAGCGGTATGCAAACAGTGATGAAGTACGCGACGGGTATAAAAAACTCAGCACTGGCACCTGGTATTTTCACACGCAAAAAACCATTGACTTTGACCTAGCGCATCTCATACCGTACCTTAGGGAAAGCATCAACATGTTTAATGCAAAAGATAAATCTTATTTTAGTTGGATTGAGTCAGACGACTATCATGAGATCAGCACAGCACCTTCAAGGTAAATACATTATGCGTACATATATCAATCTACTAGAAGCAACAACAAGGCCAGCAACGCTGGAAACAACCCCACTGCCTTATAACAGAGATGCTCTTAGCCCTGTAATGAGCAGAGAAACCATAGAGTACCACTATGAAAATCTGGCAAAAGGTTATGCTAAACGCTATAATGCAGATGAAGGTGATAAAAATTTTAATCGTGCAGGCAGTTTCCTACACAATGTATTTTTCCCTCAACTACAACCACCAAAGGGTGCAAACAAGCCAACTGGAGCAAGTTTAAGATTAATTGAAGAAAAGTTTGACGATTATGACAACTTCAAAGATGAATTCAAAGCAGAAGCAATGAAAATTCAAGGCAGTGGTTGGGTGTATCTCAGCACCGGTGGTGATATCAAAACAATAAAAAACCATGCTGTGCGCACAGACATTGCACTACTAGTTGATTGGTGGGAGCATGCCTGGGCACTTGATTATCAAAGTGACAAAGGCAAATATCTTGACAACATCTGGCGCATAATCAACTGGGACGTGGTCAACACTCGCTTAGGCGAATAGCATAAATACTCTAGAGATAGAGGATTACCATGGCAAGACAAGTTATCAATGTAGGCAACGTAGCCAATGACGGAACTGGCGACGGAATACGTGATGCCTACATCAAATGTAATGAAAACTTCGACGAATTATACAACATCAGCATTGACCCTACAACCATTGCCAATGGCACTAGTAATGTAGATATATCAACCACAGGCGGAAATGTTACAATTGGTGTTGGTTCGTTTGGAGATGTTGTAGTTGTTACCACTAACAGCGTGGAAGTTGCTGGCTCAATTACCGCTACTACCACAATCACAGCGAATGATTTAGTTTCAACAGACCAACTCACAGTTGGAACCACTGTAAACAGCGATTTAATTCCTGCAGGCAACGGTACAAAAAATCTTGGTAATGCATCATCAAGATGGGCTAATCTCTATCTAACAGGAAGCACCCTTACACTTGGAAATTTGGTGCTCAAAAATACAACTGCCAACACCCTTGATATTTTTGGTGCAGATGGCACAACTCCTGCTTCATTAGCAAGTGACGTAATCGATACCAGTGTTATCAGCAATGGAACCAGCAATGTTTCAATAGCAACCAGTGGAGGCAATGTTAATGTCGCTGTTGGCGGCACAGACGATGTATTGGTTATTACAGCCACTGGTGCAGTTGCAAGCAATCTTGAAACTGCTGGCACTGTTGTAGCCACAGGCAACATCACAGGCGGCAACCTAATCACTGCTGGACTAATTGATGCAACTGGTAATATTGATGGTGGTAACATAAATGCTGATGGTAATGTAAGTGGTACATTTATCATTGGCGATGGCGGATTCTTAAGCAACGTTACAGCAACTGGTAACGTGGCTGTAACTCAAATTGCAAATGGCACCAGCGTATTGGCCATTGACGGCAGTGGCGGTAATATCACTGGCACAGTTGGTGGAACAGGAACTTTGATTGTAACCTCTACCGGAGCAAACATTACTGGGTATACCACTGTATCAGGTAACGTAACTGGGGGTAATTTGTTATCTGGCGGTGTGGTTACTGTTACAGGTAACGTTACTGGTGGTAATTTAATCACGGCAGGACTAGTCAGCGCCGGTTCAACCATAACAGCCACGGGCAACATCACAGGTGGTAATTTAATAACCGGAGCGCAAGTGGTAGCCACTGGCAACATTACGGGTAACTATTTTATTGGTAATGGTAGCGCACTCACTGGACTTGCCACAGGCACAATCGAAAATGGCACCAGTAACGTGTTTATTGATGCCAGTGGTGGCAATGTTAAGAGTGTGGTTGCTGGCAACGTCATTCTTAACACACTCGCTACAGGAGTAAGTGTAACTGGTATTGTTACTGCCAGTGGAAATGTCACAGGTGGTAATCTAATAACCAGCGCACAGGTTGTAGCAACAGGAAATGTAACTGGTGGTAATTTAATCACAGCAGGCTTGGTTAGTGCTGGTACAACAGTAACAGCAACTGGCAACGTTGTAGGTGGCAATCTAACAACTGCTGGATTATTAAGTGCAGGAACAACGGTAACAGCAACTGGCAACGTCACCGGAGGTAATTTAATAACCAGCGGACTTGCAAGTGTTACTGGAAATGTAAATGCTGGCAATATTACAGTAAGCAGTGGTACAGCATCTTTAAACTTGATCACCGGCACAACAGCCACTATTGAAACTGTTAGTGCAACAGCTAACACTGCCGCTACAACTACCACAACTGGTAGTTTAAAAACAGCTGGCGGACTTGGTGTTGTTGGTAACATATATGCAGGTGGTTTACTGAGTGTTGTAGGTAACATCACTGGCGGCAACCTAAGTGGCACAAATATCACTGGTTCAATAGCCACAGCTAGCCAGACCAATATTACAAGTGTCGGCACACTTGGAAGTTTGTCTGTTACTGGTAACATTTCAGGCGGTAATTTAAGTGTTGGCACAGGTGCTGTAGCAGTTGGAAGCATTACCAATAACAATGCTGATGGAGTTGGTAATATTGGTGCATCTGGTGATGCCTTTAATACAGTTTTTGCAAAAGCAACCAGCGCACAGTATGCTGACGTTGCAGAGTATTATACTAGCGACGCTGATTACTTACCGGGTACAGTGGTAGATTTCGGTGGTAACGAAGAAGTTACCATTAATACTGTAGAATGCAGTAATCGTATTGCTGGTGTTGTTAGCACTCAACCTGCACTGATAATGAATGCAGGCACAGATTCAACCACAGAACATCGTGTTGCAGTTGCTCTCACTGGCAGGGTGCCTTGTATGGTATCTGGCACCGGTTTAAAAGGCGATATGATGGTTGCGGACGGAAATGGTAAAGCAATGGCATGCTCACAGCCACAAATTGGTACAGTGATAGGCAAGGCATTGCAAGATTTTAATCAGGAAGATGATACAATCGAAGTAGTAGTTGGTAGGTTATAATGGCACAACAACCGCGATGGATAACACCTGCAGGTAGTCTTGGAGTTATAGCAGAAGGCTTGTTTTTCAAACAAGTTCTTATTGCTGAAGATCCAGACGGTGGTTCAGTTACATACGGACTAATAGCAGGATCTTTGCCAAGCGGTGTACAAGTCAGAACAAACGGAACAATCGAAGGAACACCAACTACAACAGCATACTCACAAGGGGTACCAACAGAGGTAAATCAGAACGTTACCAGTGCGTTTGCTGTTAGAGCATATTCTCCAGATGGCACCCGAATAAATGATCGCACTTTTGAAATCACAGTAACAGGCCAAGACGCTCCAGAATTTACAACGCCGGCTGGAAGCATAGGCAGTTTTATTGATGGCGAACCAGTTGCTTTTACTTTTGCGTACACTGACCCAGATCCAGGTGACACAGTTACAATTACACTTGAAGATGGTAATCTACCTCCGGGTCTATCTTTGAGTACCAGCGGAGTTCTCTCAGGATACATCTTACCAGAAGTTCCATTACCGGAAGGGGTAGGCATTGGATATGATGCAAGTGAGTTTGATGAATATGCTTGGGATTTTACAGCTAGAAGCATAGATAGAAATTATGAATTTACATTAAAAATCAGTGACGGCAAAGAATATAGCTTAAGGATTTTCAGTGTTTATGTTGTAAGTGCAGACACTCTTTCAGCAGATACAGACGAAATAACAGCAGATACAATGGAAGTTACTGCTGATGCTAACAACGATCGTCGACCATTTATTACCAATTATCCTCCAAACGGAGATATTGGAACCTACAGACACGACAACTTCTTTGCATATCAATTTGAAGCACTGGATTTAGACAATGAACCAATTGCTTGGGAAATCGTTGCAGGTGATAGTAGCGACATACCTCCTGGCTTGTTCTTCAATCAAGACAATGGTTGGTTAACTGGTTATTTGCCAAATCAAGGTGCAACAGAAATAACCTATAGTTTTAGTATTTTTGTAAGAGCTGCCAATCCTCCTTACACTGAAGGGTTCAGTTATGATTATACCATGACTGTGATTGGAGATATTGCAGACGCTGTGACATGGATAAGTCCACAACAACTAGGAACAATTAAAACCGGAAGTCCGAGTTTGTTTGCCATTGAAGCAGTAGCCGAAGGCGGGCAAATACTGCAATTTAGATTAAAACCTGGTTCATATCCTGATATTCCGGGTGTATATAATAAGTTGCCACAAGGACTAAAACTTTTACCAAGCGGATCAATAAGTGGTAGGGTCAGTTTCAATGGATTCAGCCTCGACGAAGGTACAACAACCTTTGATGAACAACTACAAACAAGACTGGAGATCAATCCTACAACCTTTGATAGCACATTTAATTTCACAGTCAATGCGTACAGTGCAGATGGATTAATCAGCGTAAACAGGACTTTTACCATTGTTGTTGATCGAGACAGTTATGCACCTTATGAAAATATCTACATTGAGGCTATGCCAGTGCAGGAGGATAGAAGTCTAGTTCAAAGCCTGGTCCAGAATAGAGACATATTCCCTCCAAGTTCAATATATAGAAATGAAGATCCTTACTTTGGAGTTCAACAGTCTGTGAAGTATATTCACACATTTGGTTTAGCAACAGCAACCTTAGAAGAGTATTTGGTTGCATTGGAAGAAAACCATTTTAGAAAAAGACTTGTACTTGGAGAAATCAAAACTGCACAAGCACTAGACAGCAGTGGTAATGTTGAATACGAAGTGGTGTACAGTGAAATTGTGGATACAGGCGTAAACCAAGATGGTGAATCTCCTGGGCAAACTGTGAATGTGGCATACCCATTTACATACAATGGAGAAACAGTATCAAAAGTTTATCCAAACAGTTTGATTAATATGAGGGACAGGGTCGTAGATACCATTGGCTCAGAATCAAACTATCTTCCACTTTGGATGACCAGTAAACAAAGCGACGGTCGTGTTCTTGGATTTACAAAGGCATGGGTAATAGCATACACCAAACCAGGCGAAAGTGCAAGAATAGCATATAATGTTCGCACAGAGTTTGGAGAAATATTAAATAGAGTCGACTGGATTGCTGATAGATATATACTAGATAAAGAACTTACTAAAAATTGGGTTGTAAACCCTGATAGTACCGACGGTGGTAGTTGGTTACCTGCTTCAGAAACAACATTTGATTTTGATGAAGCATATGGTCCTGACAGCACCAATCTTGAAGCATCAACAACATTTGATGGTGACAGTTTAAGGTTTATTAGTCCTGTGGATCAATGGAGTTTCACGGACGAATATAATAAATACCTAGTGTTCCCAAAAACAAACATATTAGGATAAACAGATGGCAAGCAACATCAACCCAAACAATATTGATACAACCTACCCTATAGCAGGGCAGGATAACGATTCGCAAGGTTTTAGAGATAACTTTACGAACATTAAAACAAACTTTGAATATGCCGAAGAAGAAATTGATGATCTTCAAGCAAAAGTGTTGTTAAAAAGTGCATTAACAGGTACCGTTCTTGACAATGACATGAGTGGTGCTTTATTGCAAAATGCAAAAGTCCAAGGATTTAGAGCTACTCGAGTAGCACTAGGCAGTGTATCAGGTAGCACTGAAATTGATTATTCAGCAGGTCCTTACCAAACCCTTACAATGGGCGGAAGCACCAGTTTAAGTTTTACCAACTTACCAGCTACCTCAAACGCAAGTTGGGTAACTGTACGAGTAACTGTTTCCAGTGTAGCCCATACACTTACACTTCCTTCGGGAGTTGGCAACGGTGCGGCTGCAGCAAGTGTGCAGGGCATTCAAGGCTGGAGCAGTAACGTTATTACTTTTGCTGAAACTGGCACATTTGAGTTTGTGTTCCAAACTGACGATAATGGATCTTCAATCTACTTGCACGAACTAACTCGTCCAAGAAGTCGATTTACAAATCCAATTTATCTAAGTAGCAGTGAAGATCTTGCAGACGCAGGCGCGGCAAGTTTAGCAACAACTGCAAGTTATTTTTCAACTGGCGGCGCAGAAACTGCAACACTTGCCGCTGGAGCAGACGGCCAAATTAAAACATTTATGATGGCTGCGGATAGTGGCGATATGGTGATTACAGTAACCAACGCAGGATGGAAAACCAGTGGTACAGGGACAATTAGATTCCAAAATATTGGAGAAGGTTGCACCCTACAGTATATTAACGCAAAATGGTACTGCATTGGAAACAATGGCGTAACATTTGCTTAACCAAAACCATTGACAATAAAGCTCCTATTCGCTATTATATACGGTGCATAGGAGTTTTTTTATGACCTATAAAGAAACATATAGTAAATCAACTTGGACACAGGAACAATGGAGCCGTGTTATTGGCTGGGGTATTGTTCCTGAAGAGTACAAGAAAAAGGATTCCAACAATGGAACATCCACTGATAAACGACGTAAGCAATCTAAATGAGCAAGAACTTACTGATCGCATCAGCGACCTCAGTAATAAGTTTATGATTGCGCAACGTTCTGGTAATTCACATTTGTGTAACCAAATTGGCATGGCAATCGAGACCTATAAAAATCGCAGACAAGAGATTTGGTCTCAATCTAAAAAAGATACTGGGCACGAAGACAAGATTGATATATCATGAGCAACGTTAGGCTAGACTGGAACTTTTCGTTTCTTGCAGGCTATCATGCGGACGCCCAAAACCAATATTGTGCAAACGAATATCATGTGAACTTGAACATGATAACTGTAAGCACCAGTGGATGGGATCACGATACAGCATTTGAACGCATAAAGTATTACAGTACCTATGTTTTAAGTAGTTGTGTGTTTGTGGATGAACAACAAACTGAAGCCATTGAAAAATATACTGCGGCTGGTATGCGAGTTGTAGCACTTCCGCAAGTTCCAGTAGATCAAATCATTGGTATGATGATACATTACAAGTTCAACGCAATACTAGAAGATCGTGTTAACGTTGTAGGCACAGCTATTAGTAGTAGAGTGGGTACCGGCATAGTTTATCTGCATGACGAAGAAGAAAATGCTGGACCGTTTACGGACGACGACTGGTGGGACGACCCAGAACCAACCTATGCTAGAAAAAACATCAGTGGTGTTGTGGATTTTTCTAAGAAAAACACTTGGGCAAATTTAAACTTGCTTTGGAACGAGCAACCTGCTATAATTGAAATTGAACAAAAAGAACCTAGTGGCAACATAGTTACATTTCCAACTGATGATAAAGAATAAATTTGGCGAACTAGTTTACAGCAAGCAAGACATCATGTCTTTGATCATGCAAGGACACAGTATTAACAACATCATTGTTGATAGCACTGTAACAGTGGACAACTCACTGCTTGACAATCCATTGATTCCACTAACTGAAATGTACGATACAGTGAGTGTCCCACAGTTTGATTACATGAATCAACAAGAATGGATGATGCCAAATGAGTACAAACAATTAGACATTGCTGAATACTTGTTGGGCTTGTGCAAAACGGATTCTGAACTGCAACGTGTAGGACAAGAACTGCTGTTATACAATGAAAAAAATCTATTTGATCTATTAAGATACCTCAAGTATCTGGTTGATGTTATGAAAGACAATGATATAATCTGGGGTGTTGGGCGTGGCAGTAGTGTTGCGAGTTATATACTATACTTGCTAGGTGTACACAAAATTGACAGCATGTACTATGATTTAGACCCTGGTGAATTTTTACGTTAAATAATCTGCAACAAGGAGATTGCTATGGCAAAGAAAACTTATAGAACAGCAAACGGAAAAAAGGTAGACATGGCTGCCTTACAGTTACAAAACGAAACAGTAAGAGCAGTTGGAAATATGGGCGTAAACGCACGTGGTGACATTATCAATGGTAAGAACGAAATTGTTGCCGGTAGAAACAGTCAAGTAGCCAAAACTTACAAGAAGCAAATAGTCAGTAATGTTACTGATGAACCAGTTTACGAAAAAAGACAAGACATTGACTAACAACTTGAGGTAAAAATGAAATTAGACGCAGGCGGATCACAAAAGTATCTACGTCCTTTAGAAGGATTCAAACGTATTAGAGCACTACATGATGAAGTGCTTGTAACAGACATGAACTTTGAAGCAGGCATGACTGCTGGGGGTATCTTCATTCTAGGCGATGACGGTAAACAACGTGGACTAAGAGCACGTTGGGCACTGGTATACGAAGTTGGCCCTGATCAAAAAGATGTTAAAAAAGGACAATGGATACTTGTGGAGCATGGTCGTTGGACACGTGGTATCAAGTTTCGCAATCAGGATGGAGATGAGCAAACACTACGCAAAGTGGATCCAGCGTGTATGCTACTTGTAAGTAATGAAGATCCACGCAACAGTATTGAAACTGTAAATCCGGACGAAATTGATACTGGTCCTGGTGTACGTCACCGCCCTGAAGACTTTGGAGCTAGATAAAAATGCCAGAAGCACTACAAACACTTGGAGCAATCCTAACAGTAATAAGCATTTCGCAATATGCACAACAAGAAGATGTAAATGTGTATGTAAACGGTAATCAAGTTGCACAGCAACAACAGACGTATCGCAGAGAACCAAATCGTGGCGAACAAATTATACAGGAAGCACTGGAGCGCCGCGAGCAAATATTGTTAGCAAATCAACGAGCAATTTCAACCACTCACTTGAGGTAACCTATGACAAATCCATTCAAGGATGTTAACACGTTTCAAGAAGCGTGTGATCAAACTCCTAGCCAAGAAAATTACGCAATGTATATTGGACTTATCGAAGAGGAGTTTCAGGAACTCTCTGAAGCAATCCGTCACTGTGATGATGTAGAACAACTGGATGCACTGGTAGACATACTGGTTGTAACCATTGGTGCTATTCGTTGTGCAGGTTGGGACGGAGAAGGTGCTTGGCGAGAAGTAATGGACACAAACTTTGCTAAGATTGACCCTACTACAGGAAAAGTGATTAAACGTGAAGATGGCAAAGTATTAAAACCAGAAGGGTGGAAAGCTCCAGAACTAGCACAATTTGTAGGTAAAGCATGAAAG
>Ga0222719_10003373_pt1 | contig 14237 bp, 16 predicted proteins | sample C33_34DmetaG_FD_165039 | JGI IMG/M metagenome (GOLD analysis project Ga0222719, IMG submission 165039) | Estuarine water microbial communities from San Francisco Bay, California, United States - C33_34D | ecosystem: Environmental > Aquatic > Marine > Unclassified | place: USA: California...
ATTCAGTATAAGGAAGGTGAGATTAAAGAGTTTATAATTAGGCCAAATAACTCATTATCCTGGAAAGGTAATAAGATATTCTTTTTTTTATTGTTTTTTGTGTCTTTTATTATAGCTTTTTCATTTGCAATGGTTGGAATGTGGTTAATAGTTCCATTTACTGGGCTTGAAATGATTTTGTTAGGGTCAGCGCTTACATACTGTTATATAAAAAACTCTCAATGCGAAGTTGTTAAAATTGATGAAAATAAGGTTTCAGTAGCGCTTATTAAAATGAGAAATAAAAAAGTTTTTAATTGTAATAGATATTGGGCTAAATTTGTTTTAAATAAGCCTCGTTTGAGTGGATACCCTCATAAATTGGTACTAAGATCGGCAGGAAGAGAGATGGAAATAGGAGCATTATTAACAGATGAAGAAAGAATAAAACTAGCTAAAATGCTAAAAAAAAACGTAGAGTAGAAATATACAAGGAGCATATAAAACAATGTTTTTAATTAAAAATTTGATTTTGTTTATAACACTAATGGCAAATTTTAGTTTGGCAAATGCAGGATGGTTGGATCTAAATATGACTGAAGGGGTAACTGATATTAGCCAAGAAGTATTCGGGTTGCATATGTTGATACTTTGGATATGTGTCGTTATAGGCGTTTTAGTTTTTGGCGCAATGTTTTGGTCTATTTTAATGCATAGAAAATCAAAAGGAGTTACTCCAGCAACTTTTCACGAAAGCACAAGTTTAGAATTTTTATGGACAATAGTCCCCTTTGTAATATTAATTGGTATGGCAGTTCCTGCTACAAAGACATTAATCAAAATGTATGATCATAGTGATTCAGAAATACATATAAAAATTACTGGTTACCAGTGGTTGTGGCAATATGAATACCTAAATACAAATGTTTCGTTTTATAGTAAATTATCTACCCCATATGATGAAATTTATAATAAAAGTACAAAAAACGTGAATTATTTACAGGAAGTAGATAAAGAACTTATTGTGCCAGTAAACAAAAAAATTAGATTCTTATTAACATCCAATGATGTATTGCATGCATGGTGGGTGCCGGATTTAGCTCTTAAGAAGGATGCTATTCCAGGATATATAAATGAAATGTCGGTAGTTATTAATGAGCCTGGGATTTATAGAGGAAGATGTGCCGAGTTATGCGGAAGACATCATGGTTTTATGCCGATAGTAATAAAAGCGGTTGAAGAGAAGGAATATGAAGAATGGTTGGCAAATGCTGAAAAAGCTAAGACATCAGACGTAGCTAAAATTAATAAATAAGGGAGAAATACTATGAGTTCGGTCGTAAAAGATACACATCATGACGAGCATCCATCAGGAATCATGAGATGGATAACCACAACAAACCATAAAGATATTGGAACTTTATACTTATGGTTTGCAATGATTATGTTTTTTATTGGTGGTTTAATGGCTTTGGTAATCCGATCAGAACTTTTTCAACCAGGGTTGCAATTTGTAGATCCTCAATTTTTTAATTCGATGACCACAATGCATGCTCTCGTGATGATATTTGGAGTAGTAATGCCAGCATTCACTGGTCTTGCAAACTGGATGATACCAATAATGATTGGCGGCCCAGATATGGCCTTGCCCAGAATGAATAACTGGAGTTTTTGGATAATGCCTTTTGCATTTTCTATGCTTCTTTCTACATTATGGATGGACGGTGGAGCACCTGCAGGTGGTTGGACGTTATATCCACCATTAAGTCTCCAAACTGGTGATGCATTCCCATTTTTGATATTTGCAATACACTTCATGGGTTTATCTTCAATAATGGGCGCAATAAATATTGTAGCAACAATACTTAATATGAGAGCCCCTGGAATGACATTAATGAAAATGCCTTTATTCGTATGGACTTGGCTAATTACAGCGTTTTTATTAATTGCTGTAATGCCTGTATTAGCAGGTGGCGTTACCATGCTTTTAACAGACAAATTTTTTGGAACTAGCTTCTTTAACGCTGCAGGCGGTGGAGATCCAGTAATGTTTCAACATATATTCTGGTTCTTTGGGCACCCAGAAGTATACATCTTAATACTCCCATCGTTCGGTGTAGTTTCGGCCATTATACCAACTTTTGCACGTAAGCCACTATTTGGATACAGTTCTATGGTTTATGCAACAGCTTCAATAGCTTTCTTGTCATTCATAGTTTGGGCGCATCATATGTTCACAGTTGGAATGCCTTTAGCAGGAGAAGTCTTCTTTATGTTTGCAACTATGTTAATTGCTGTCCCTACAGGCGTGAAAGTATTTAATTGGGTAACAACCATGTGGAAGGGCGCAATGACATTCGAAACCCCAATGTTATTTGCTATAGGATTCATAGTTATGTTTACTATTGGAGGTTTTTCAGGGCTAATGCTTGCTATAACACCGGCAGATTTCCAGTATCACGACACTTATTTTGTGGTCGCGCATTTTCATTACGTCTTAGTTCCAGGCTCAATATTTGCAATCATGGCAGCTTGCTATTTCTGGCTACCAAAATGGACAGGAAATATGTACCCAGAAACTTTAGGGAAAATCCATTTTTGGCTTTCAACATTTTTTGTAAATTTAACATTTTTCCCAATGCATTTTGTCGGATTAGCCGGCATGCCAAGAAGAATTCCGGATTATTCTTTGCAATTTGCTGATTATAATATGATTGCAAGTATTGGTGCATTTGGATTTGGATTTGCACAGCTAATATTTTTATATCTTATAATTAAAACAATAAAAGGCGGGAGCAAAGCTACAGATCAAGTTTGGGAAGGAGCGGAAGGATTAGAGTGGACATTGTCTTCACCTCCTCCTTATCACTCTTTTAGTACTCCGCCAGTAATAAAATAATTAACGTATACAGGAGTTTTTTTGGAGATAAAGCGAAAAGTAAAAATAACAACAATTATTTTATTTATAGTTGCTGTGACAATATACATTAGTTTTTACTTAATTATGTCTAGTAGGTAATAAAAATTATGAAAGAGAAAAAGTTAAATATAAAAACAGCAAAAAAACTTATTTTTATTTGTTTTTCAATGTTTTTATTTTCTTTTGCATTAATACCTTTGTACAACGTGATATGTGATGTTACAGGTTTGAACGGAAACACCTCAAACTTAAAAGAAAAAGTTGATTCATATACTGAAAGTGTTAGTTCTAAAAAACTAAACATACAATTTATTTCACATCAGCCAAATAATAAGAAGCTTACTTTTAAACCTTCAGAATTTGAAATGGAAGTATCTCCTGGAAAAATTTACAGCACTATGTATTTGGCAACAAATAATACTAGCTCTAATATTGTTGGTCAGGCAGTACCAAGCGTATCTCCAAACGAAGCTTCAAAATATTTAAAAAAAATAGAATGTTTTTGTTTTGAGGAACAAACTTTTAAGCCCGGAGAGGTAACTAACTTGCCATTGTATTTTGCTATAGATGAAAAAATGCCAAATAGAATAAAAACAGTAACATTGTCATATTCTTTTTTTGAAATTATGAATGTGTCAAAAAAAAATTAAATAAAAGGGGAACTTAGATGTCTGAATCAGGAAGTTATTATGTGCCACATGGAAGCAAGTGGCCGATTATTGCAACCATAGGCGTATGTACAGCAATGGTTGGCGGCTCATCGCTATTAAATGGAAACGATATGGGGAAATATATCCTAGCTATTGGCCTAGCAATGGTTGTTTTTATGATAGTCGGATGGTTTAGTACCGTAATTTCAGAAAGCGAAGATGGTATGTACGACGAACAAGTTGATTCATCTTTTAGATGGGGAATGATATGGTTTATTTTTTCAGAGGTGATGTTTTTCGCAGCCTTTTTTGGTGCATTATTTTATGTTAGAACCTACTCTTTGCCATGGCTTGGTGGAGAAGGTACAGGTTTGGCTACAAATACTTTTTTATGGCCAGAATTTGAAAATATATGGCCTTCAACTGCAAATGGCCCCGGTGAGATAGGTGGAGATTTCAAAACTATGGGCGCCTGGGGTCTGCCAGCACTTAACACGGCTATTCTTTTAACTAGTGGAGTAACCTTAACTTGGGCACATCATGCGTTAAAAGAAATGAAGAGAATGCAATTAATAATTGGCTTAGCTCTAACAGTAGCATTAGGTGCGGTATTTATGTACTTTCAGGCAGTTGAGTATGGACATGCATTTAATGATTTAAATTTAAACATGGGTAGTGGTATATACGGTTCTACATTTTTTATGCTGACTGGTTTTCACGGTTTTCATGTAACTATAGGTACAATTATGTTGCTAGTTATCCTTGGAAGATCAATATATGGGCACTTTAATCCAAAGAATCATTTTGCTTTTGAGGCAGTAGCATGGTACTGGCATTTTGTTGATGTAGTTTGGCTAGGGTTATTTATATTTGTATATTGGGTATAAATTATTTCCCTATACCATGTGGTTGAATGTAACCATTCATATACATGATAATGAGTATAATAAATAAGAGCACAGATAATCCGATTCTCACTTTAAGTGCGTTTACAACTCTTTTTTTGTTGCCTTTGTCTTTTACTAGAAAAAATAATGAGCTGAATAAACTTATTATGATGAGTAAGAACAAAAATATGAATATTACTTTAAACATTGATAGTTTTTTTATTTATGAAGTTTAAATTACTTTCTAGCATCATTTTTCTAATATGTATATCCTTATTTTTAGCGTTGGGGTTTTGGCAACTAGATAGAGCTAATGAAAAAGAGCAAATCATAAAGTTATACGAAAAAAGACAATTAGCTGAACCTGTAAATCTTGTAATTTTTCCAAAAAATAATATTGCAAATACATTTTATAAAAATTATAAGATAAAAGGAAAATATCTAAATAAAACTTTTTTGCTAGACAATAAAATTAAAAATAAGAAACCTGGATTTAACGTATTAAGCTTATTTAAAGTAGCTAAGAATGGAGAAATAATTCTTGTAGATAGAGGTTGGATTTTAATGGAAGGGGCAAGGCAAGACATTGAAGAAAATTACAAATTTTTGAATAATCAAGGAATAGACAAGAATGTACAAGAAATTAATGGGTATATTTACCCAAGAGAGAAGAGTTATACTATTGGGGAAATTTCGACGAACGAGAGCTGGCCTAGATTATTGCAGGCAATAAACTTTAATGAAATAAAAAATACTATAAAAGAAAAAGAACTTCTAATTCCAGATATAGTGTTTAGATTGAACTCCAAAGAAAAATTTGGATTTGATAGAAGCTGGAACATTGTTTCTATGACTGCCAGCAAACACTTAGGTTATGCGTTTCAATGGTTTAGCTTGGCGATAGCATTGACTGTATTAACAATATTATTTTTTGTGAGAAAAAAAGATGAGTAAAAAAGCTGAATATTTTTCTTTAATAAAAACAAGATTATATTTTTTATTGATTATCTTATCCTTTGCAGGCCCTCTTATACTTGCTTCATTTATGTATAAGTATAGTGATTTGATACCAGTTGCTGAACCAAAATCAAATGGAAACTTAATTAATCCGGTAATAACGATCTCAGAAAAAGAAGATTTTGACAATATTTTAAGTGATAAAAAATGGACCTTCATGTATGTATATGAGCATGAAACTTGTGATCTTATTTGCGAGGCCACTTTATATATGATGCAACAAGTTAGGGAATCTGTAGGCAGGGAAAGATCTAGAATTAAAAATTTACTGATCGTGAATAATAAATTTAATAATAATGATAATAAAAAAATTATAAATAAATATAATAAAATTAAATTATTAGAAGTAATAGACAAGGGTTTTTTTAATAAAATAAAAAAAAATCATCTATATATTGTAGATCCGTTGGGCAATATTTTTATGTATTATAATAAAGATTTTAATGCTAAGGGTCTTAAGAAAGATATTAAAAAAATTCTTAGAATTTCAAGAATTGGATAAACTTATATGACAAAAATTAATTATTATTTATTATTTGTAATTACAGTAACTTTTGCTGTGATTACCCTGGGTGCATATGTGAGGCTTTCACATGCCGGTTTAGGTTGCCCAGATTGGCCAGGATGCTACGGATATTTAATTGGCGTACCAGATAACTCTATAGAAATAGCTAATGCTGAAAATAGCTTTCAAGGCTCAAATGTTGATATTGGCAAAGCATGGAAAGAAATGATTCATAGATATATTGCAGGAGCTTTAGGAATTTTTATATTTATATTACCCTTTATTTTCTATAAAAATAATACTAACAAGCTTTTCAAGTTATCACTTTTAGTATCAATATTGGTTGTAATGCAAGCAATGTTAGGAATGCTAACTGTTACACTTCAACTCCAACCACTTATTGTAATGATGCATTTAATGGGAGGATTGACCATTATAACTTTATTATGGTTGATTTTTTTGAGATATAATAAAAATAATTATTTCAATGAAAGTCAGTCATTTCCTAACTTATCATTAAAAGGGATTAAAAATCTATCTGTTTTAGGATATATAACTCTTATAGTTCTGGTCATTCAAATAATGCTTGGAGGTTGGACAAGTACAAATTATGCTGCTCTAGCCTGTGCTGACTTCCCTAAATGTAATGCTTCATGGTGGCCACAAATGGATTTCTATAATGCATTTATGATAGAGCTAGCTACAGATTTAAATTATGAGTTTGGAAGGCTAGATAGCCCAGCTAGGGTGGCTATACATTTTACTCACAGAATATGGGCGATTGTCGCCGCAGCAATGCTTGTAATATTATCAATAGCATCTTATAAAACTATTAAAATCTCTTATCAAAAAATAATTTCACTTTGTCTAGTTTTATTCTTATTTATTCAAGTAACTCTTGGCATATTAAATATAAAAATGGGTTTACCTATATACGTCGCAGTAGCACATAATGGAAATGCTGCAATACTATTAATGTGCTTAGTTACTCAGTTATATTTAATTAGAAATGTCAAAAATAACCTTTAAATTTCTTTATGTTTAATTCAAAAATTTATAAAGCTTATTTGGAATCCTCAAAACCTAGGGTCGTTTTGCTAATGATATTTACTTCTTTTATTGGGATGTTATTAGCCGACCCTTTAGGCTTTAACATACAGGTATTAATTTTAGGTAATCTAGGTATAGCACTAATGTCTTTATCTGCAGGTTCTATAAATCAACTTTTAGATCAAAAAATCGATAGCATTATGCACAGAACAAAAAAAAGACCACTTGTTTCTGGAATATTAAAAACTAGAAACGTTGTTGTTTATGCTTCTCTGATGGCATTAGTAGGATTTTATATCTTATATTTTCATATTAATGCTTTAACAGCTTGGTTAACTTTTGGATCTCTCGTTGGTTATGCATTTATCTATACTTTATATTTAAAAAGAAACACCCCCCAAAATATAGTTATTGGTGGAGCTGCTGGAGCAACACCACCCCTTCTTGGCTGGACTGCAATGACAGGTCAAATAGACCTTATAGCCGTAATTTTATTTTTAATTATATTTACATGGACTCCGCCACATTTTTGGGCATTAGCACTTTATAGAAAAGAAGAATATTTTGCAGCAAAAATACCTATGCTTCCAGTAACTCACGGTGAGCAATATACAAGGGTTCATATTACTTTATATACACTGATGTTGACTATAGTTAGCTTGCTACCATTTATAATACAGTTTTCAAGTCACTTTTATTTAGTAGGCGCAATAATTTTAAATGTAATTTTTTTATATTACGTAATAAAAATGCAATTAGCGCAAAATAATTTTTTATCGAATAAGATTTTCAATTATTCAATTATATATTTATCAGCATTATTTGGTTTTCTTATAGCAGATAGGTATTTAATATTATTAACAAACGCTAAAAACTTTCTTTAAGTTTTAATATAGACTCACTTTCAATTTGCCTGATTCTTTCTCTGGATATACCATGTTTTTTTGATAAATCTTCTAAAGTTATTTTATTGGATGAAAGCCACCTACTTATTATTATGTCTCTGCTTCTCTCGTCAAGATTTTTAATTACTTTATGTAATTTATCTTCAAGGAGTTTTTTTTCGTTATTTTCTAAAACTTTATCTGGCTCAAGTTCATTACTCTTCAAGTATACCGAAGGAGTAAAATTATCATCATCTTTTTCCTCAATTGCCAAATCATTATTATGCATTCGTTTTTCCATTTCAATTACATCTTTAACAGGCACACCAAGATCATCTGCGATTAAAGCTGCCTCTTTATTTGTAAGGTTTGATAATGAGCTTTTCTTTGATCTAAGATTAAAGAAAAGTTTTCTTTGTGCTTTAGTAGTGGCGACTTTTACGATTTTCCAGTTTTTAATTACAAATTCGTGAATTTCAGATTTTATAGAGTACATAGCAAATGTGATTAACTTGAGATTTTTTTCGGGGTCATATTTTTTAACAGCTTTCATCAAGCCAATATTTCCTTCTTGTATCAGATCACTTAAATTTAAACCATAACCAGAATAGCTTTTAGCAATATAAACTACATATCTTAAGTTATGCATAATTAGTTTTTTTGCTGATTTAAGATCATTTGATGAATTTAAATTCTTTGCTAAATTAACCTCTTCCTCAGTTGTTAATATAGGTATATTCATTACATGATTAATGTAAGTGTCTATACTTCCAGTGCAAGAAGGCAATGTGTTGTTGTTAAAATTTAATTCTTTCATAAAATATATTTTTTATATAATTAGCACTCATTATACTAGAGTGCTAATATTTATCAATAAACATGATAATATATTGATAAATCAATTACTTAAAGGTTAATAAATACACTTAAAGTATTTTTTACAGTAAAAATAACATGTTATTACACTAGCTATGATAATAAAAAAACCAGCTATTACAGCCTCTACAAAAGATATATCCTTATAGGATCCTGTTAATTCAATAAAAGGCACAAATTCGTTTGTAAGGCTTGAAAAATAAATAAATAATAATTTAGAAAATACAATTCCTAGTGACAAACTTAATAAATTAATAATAATTGGAAGATATATATGCTCTATAAGAATAAAAGAATTTCGCGCGCCAAAAATTTTATAGACTATAATTTTATTCTTTCTAGATACAATTTCAGCCTTTATATAGTTACTATTGATAATAATAAAGAAAATAACTAAAACGGATAATAAAAAAATTGAAAAATTTAATAACAAATTTTTAAAACTAGTAATTTTTTTTATATAAGCAATATTAGAATTAAAAGAATTAACATATAAATTACTTTTTAAAAAATTATTTATATTTTTTGAATAATCTGTACTTTTAAAATTAGAGATTTTCCTCTCAATTATTATTATTTGTGGAAGTGGGTTTAGTCCTATGTTTTCATATTTATTATTATTTTTATTATTCTCAGATTTTAGTTTGTGCGATTGCTCTTCTGTATAATGAGTAACAGAATAAATGTCGTTTCTTTCCTCTAAATTTTTTTTTATATTATTCAGGTTAGCGGCATCTATGTTTTTTTCTAGAAATATTATTATTTTTTCATTGGTATAATTTTTTAGATCAATATTAATATTTTTTAAGGAAATATATGTTGTTAATATTAATGATGAAGCTAGTGCAATAACAATAGTTAAAGGAATATATTTCATTGGTTTAGCGCAATAAAATTTAAAACTTGATTTAATACACATAAGATGGTGTAAATAATAATATAAAGATAAGTTAACTTTATAAAGAAATAATTTTTTCATTTTCTATACTTAGTATTTTTTGTTTAAATTCTTTTGCTAATCCATGATGTCGAGTTGCTAATATAATAGTAGTTCCGTACTGGCTTAACTTAATAAGCATTTTTATTAAAATCTCAGATTGTATTTCATCTTGATTTTCAGTAGGTTCGTCTGCAAGTATAATATCTGGGCTATGTATAATGCCCCTAGCAATTGCCACTCTTTGTCTTTCGCTGCACGATAGTGAACTAATAATTTTATTTCCAAAACCATTTAAATTTACTAAATCTAAAATTATATTTACTTTATCCTCTTTATTTTTAACATTAGAGAGTAACAAAGGTATAGAAATATTATATTTAACTGTCTCATCTTCTATAAAATAATTTTTTTGAAATATAATTCCTATGGACTTTCTGTAATCAGAGATCTGATTATCATTAAGGTTTATTATATTTAGATTATTAACTATGATATCTCCTTTGTCTGGAGCCTGCAATGCAGATAATAGTTTTAGGAAGGTTGTTTTCCCCTGGCCCGCACCAGCTGTTAAGAAGATAAAATCACCTTTATTTATAGTGACTTCGGCATTATAAAATACTTTATTACCCGAATACATTTTGCAAACATTGTTAAAACTTATCATAATCATTATGATATATTGTTTTTAGAACTTAAGTAAACAGGATCTCAGAAAATCTTTAGCAAAGGAACAAGATTATGGGTTTTATCAAAATTATTAATATTCTAAAATATTTCATTATTTTTAATATATCGGTAATTACAATTTATTGCATATCTTTTAGCGCGAGGGCTGAAATTATGGAAAGAACACTAAAAAATGGACTTCAGGTAATTTTGAAGAAAGATACAAGAGCGCCAGTGGTAACAAGTCATATCTGGTATAAGATTGGATCTGCTGATGAGGTAAGTGGAAAAACTGGTCTATCTCATGCCCTAGAGCATATGATGTTTAAAGGCACTAAAAAAAATCCTGGGGGGATTTTTTCTCAAACTATATCTAAACTTGGCGGAAAAGAAAATGCATTTACAAGCAAAGATTATACTGCTTATTACCAGACATTACCTTCACAGTATCTAGAAGAAGCTTTGAAGTTTGAGTCGGACAGAATGTCAAACTTAGTAGTAAAAAAAGAAGATTTTTTAAAAGAAATTGAGGTCATTAAAGAAGAAAGAAGATTGAGGACTGATGACCAGTCAGAAGGTATAGCATACGAACAACTATATGCTAATGCATATGCTAATAGTTCTTATCATGATCCAATTATAGGTTGGATGGAGGATTTGGATCATATGACAGAAAAAGACATTTCTGATTGGTATGATAATTGGTATGCGCCAAATAATGCTACAGCTGTAATCGTTGGTGATATTGATTTTGATAAAACTATAAAATTGGTTGAGAAATATTATGGTGCAAAAAAACCAGTTAAAATTACTGAAAGAGTTAAGAGAAATGAACCTTATCAGTTTGGAGAAAAAAATGTATCTATTAAAATAAAAGGAAAGCCTTCTTATATAATAATGGGATATAAAGTTCCAAGTCTAAATAACAAAAATATAGAAAGCTGGGAATGCTATGCTTTATCAGTATTGTCTGGAATTCTTAGTAGCGGCCAAAATTCAAGGTTGCAAAAAATACTTGTTAGAGAAAAGAAAATTGCCAGTTATGCTGATTCAGGATATTCAATGTTTTCAAGAAATGATCCTTTATTTTTAATAGATGTTAATCCAATCATCGGTAAAAAAATTAGTATTATAGAAAATGAACTTGAAAAAATAATTACAGAACTTAAGACTAAATTAGTAACTAAGAAAGAACTTGAAAGAATAAAAGCGCAAGTTTTGGCTTCTGAAGTCTATCAAAGAGACTCCATAGATTATCAGGCAAGAGTTCTAGGTATGATTAAAACATCTGTAGGAGATACTAAAATAATAGATCAATACACAGCAAATATTGCTGCAGTTACAGCTGAACAGGTTAGAGAGGTTGCAAAAAAATATTTAGTATCAAATTTACAAACTGTAGTAAAAGTAAATGAAAAAATTCAATAATGAATAAAACAATCAAAACAATATATTTTTTAATAATTATGACGCAAGCAAATTTAACACAAGCTGATGTAGAGATATCGAAATATGTAACAAAGAATGGTGTTGAGATTTTATATACAAAATCTGAAAATATACCAATGATAGATATAAAGATTACTTTTGATGCTGGATCAAATAAAGACGGGGAATTAAAAGGTTTGTCAATGTTGACGCACAGCTTATTAGATGAAGGAACATCAAAAATGAATTCAGAAGCAATTGCATCCGCCTTTGAATCAACAGGCGCTATATTTAGCACATCTGTAAACAAAGATAAGTCATCAGTGTCTCTAAGATCACTTGCTGACAAAAAATATTTAGAACCATCTGTTAAAATGTTATTAAAAATTTTATCAGATAGTGTATTTCCTAAATCAGAGGTAATTCTTCAAAAAGAAAGAACGCTATCATCTATTTCAGAAGATAAATCAGACCCAAGTGAAGTTTCTTCAAATTTATTTTTTAAAGAAATTTATGGGAACTATGCTTATGGTTTTCCCTCGATTGGATCAGAAGAAAGTATAGAGAAGATTAAAAGAAAAGATATCATAAATTTTTACAAAGAAAATATAAATAGTTCTAATGCGTCAATAGCCATTGTTTCTTCTCTTTCAAAAAAAGATATAATTAACTTGTCAGAGAAAATCTCAAAATCTTTAAGTTTCTCTAGTCCAAAAAAAAATGGCTTAAATAATTTCCAAAAAAATAATAAAAAGAAATATATTTTTAAAAAATTTAATTCGGAGCAGGCACATATTTATATCGGCGGACAATCAATTAAACGAGGCTCCAAGAACCACCTTCCTCTTTATGTAGGAAACTACATTTTTGGAGGAAGTGGATTTAGCGCAAGATTAATGAAGGAATTAAGAGTTAAAAGAGGTTTAACATACGGTGTTTATAGCTATATCTACCCAATGAAAAATATTGGGCCATTTGTGGTTGGAATTGAGACAAAAGCTGAGCAAGCTCAAGAATCAGTTCGATTAATACACAAGATGCTAAAAGAGTTTCACGCGAATGGGCCAACAGATAAAGAATTAACCCACGCGAAAGAAGCCATAATTAATGGATTTCCTTTAAGAATCGATAGCAATCAAGATATATTGAATTATTTATCGATGATAAATTACTACGATTTACCAATAAATTATCTAAATACTTTTACAGATAAGATTTCAAAAATAACTAAAAAAGATATTTTAAGAGCATTTAAAGAAGAGATTGATGTGAACAATTTGATAACTTTAGTTGTTGGAAATGAAAAAGCAAAAAAGTAATAAGTCAGATTTAAAAGTAAAAATAATAGCTGGGCTTTGGAAAGGAAGAAACATCAGTTTCCCTGATAAAAAAGATCTGAGGCCAACTAAAGGGTTGGTAAGAGAAACGCTTTTTAATTGGCTTAAGAATGATATTCAAAATTCTTATTGTCTAGATTTATTTTCTGGTAGTGGAGCATTAGGATTTGAAGCTGCTTCAAGAGGTGCAAAAAAAGTTTATATGATAGATAGCGACTTGGATGTTGTACATTATCTAAATCTTCAAAAAATTAAGCTTAATGCAAATAATATATTAATTTTTAATTCTGATGCTCGTCAATTTTTAAAAGATTTTAATGAGAAAATAGATTTAATTTTTTTAGATCCACCATTCTCAAAAAATATTATTAATGAAGTAGTTGATGATATATCTAAATTAAATAGCATAAATGATAGATGTAAAATTTATATTGAAATACCTTCTAAAGAAAATTTTGAATCTTCTATTATTACACCCAGAAATTGGGAATTACTTAAATGTAAAAAATCAGGAGGTGTGGCCTACTTACTTTTTCAGCATAATTGTTCTATGATATGATTTAATAAATTAATTTTACAATTGGTGGTTTGATGAACATTGCTGTATATCCTGGAACCTTTGATCCATTTACGAACGGACATAAAGACTTGGTTCAAAGAGCTTCTTCTAATATATTTGATAAAGTATATATTTGTGTTGCCGAGAATTCAAAAAAAGATACTCTTTTTTCATTATCAGAAAGAATACATCTTGCAGAAAAATCATTGCATGAAATTAAAAATATAGAGGTTATTGGTTTTAGTGGGCTTTTAGTAGACTTTGCAGAGAAATTAAATGCAAAAGTAATCTTAAGAGGTCTTCGTGTTGTGTCTGATTTTGAATACGAATTTCAAATGTCTAGCATGAATAAAAAACTAAACAATAATATAGAGTCAATTTTCTTAACTCCATCAGAATCATATGCCTTTTTATCATCTTCGCTAGTTAAAGAGATAGCAGAACTAGGTGGCGATATATCAAAGTTTGTTAATCCAGAAGTTAGAGCTGCACTCGAAAAAAAATATAAATAAATTGCACATGAAGTATTGACATATATA
>Ga0222719_10003375_pt1 | contig 14235 bp, 17 predicted proteins | sample C33_34DmetaG_FD_165039 | JGI IMG/M metagenome (GOLD analysis project Ga0222719, IMG submission 165039) | Estuarine water microbial communities from San Francisco Bay, California, United States - C33_34D | ecosystem: Environmental > Aquatic > Marine > Unclassified | place: USA: California...
CCGCGACTTGAGCCAGTCGGATGCTGCTTCCAGCGACCGGGGTGTGACAAATGCCGCCCGCTGATCTCGGGGGTGATAGATGTACGGGTTTTCCTCCGGGTCTTTGACATCCTCAAAGGACGCAAAGAGTTGCGGGTTATCCTTCGCCCAGCCAAGTAGAGTGTGGTCGATGCCATTGTTAATCCCCCATTCGATCCATTCAATGTTGTTAGGTTTACGTGACGTGATGACAGTCATGCGGTTGCGGGCGTGAGGCGGCAGCAAGTCACCGACACCCTCGGCCCCAAGGTTGGTGGTAGCGAACACTAAGCTGTCAGGGTGCAGAGTGTAGCTACCGATCTTGCGCTCCAGCATGAGGCGCAGCATGGCGTTCTTCACGGCAGGGTTGGCCTTGCCGTACTCGTCAATCATCAGAATGATGGGGTTGTCGAGGTGAACACCCAACTCCTCGTTGGTGGCGTAGGTCACATAGTCTGAGTTGTTAGTGTCGGCACTAACAACGGCCAGCTTCGGTATGCTGATATCACCAAGGTCTTTGGTCGTGCAGTCGAAGTAGCACGGTGTGTGATCCGGCAGTTCAGCGGCGAGGGCGTTGAGCAAGGATGACTTGCCCGTACCCATGTGACCCTGCACCAGAACGGTGCGCTTGTTGCCGCCCGACTTGATCGCCGTGGCAATCTGGTCGAGGTTCAGAGCGTACATTTGATTCGCGGTTGTCATGGTAGTTCTCCTGTTGAGTTATTTGTGTGTGATAGGGGAACGGAATTGTCCGCCTAACATTAGTAGTGTCCACGTCACCACCGGCCACTGGCCGGGATGTATCGAATAAACAAGCACTCGTTCGTGATATAAGTGCCATCGGCGTAATACACGGGTTCGCCACACCCCATGAGGTACTCGGTGGCGGTAAGGAGCATGATGCCCCCCACGCACACGATGCACACCCAAGCAAGCACTACGGTCATAAGCTGTCTCATTGTAGTTCTCCTCTCATCCTTGCTGCTACATATCCAGATTCGGTAACGCGGCGATCACGTCGTCCACGACCTGCTTAGTCTCACGGCGCAGATACTCGTCCTCACGCAGCGCCTCGGGTGTGATGCCCCGCATGGAATTATCCAGCTTGTCACGTAGCGCGGACATCTGGCTGTCACCTGTGACGTTGCAAACGTCGAGTAACTCGATCATCTCAAGCACGTTATCCACTAACGAGTTACGGAACACTTTCTTGGTGCCGCTGTCGGCGTAGTCGAGCCGGTCGGACATGGCACTGAGCGCCTTGTGGGTGCGCTGCCACACATCGTTCATGGCGTTGGTGAGTTGCCGCGAGTAGTAGTCCTCGTAATGAGAGCGGACCTGCTCCATCGCCTCGTTGCCAATGTCGATGCGGAAGTCACCTGCGTCGGGCAGCGGGATGTAGCTGAGCCGGAACGCAAACTTGTTAGTGAGCGCACTAACAGTGGGGTACTCGTCGCGGTCGAACAGGTCGCCCAGCTTGACCTGTGACTGGCTGATCTCCCAGTCATACGCTGACAGGAACGACTGAACGAGGTCTTCCCACTCGGTCTGAAGCGCGGTCATCTGCTGGTGGTACTTGAAGTACTGCGCGGTCGGCACGAGCCGCATCCCGGTATCGGACCACGGCATCGTCATGCTGTAGTGCATGTTGCGGATGTTACCCGTGAGTTTCTGTACCGCATCCAATTCGGCGCAGTCACCGAGTAACTTCTTATTGACCGATGCAACTCCAACGTCAGCACGATTGTCGCGGGCCACTTCATCTGATGCTCGCCGGTCCTTCTTACGTCCGGTCCACTGTGAGATGCTGAGTTCGCACAACATGGCACTGGATGAGATGGATGAGATAGAGGGTGCCGGTGCGGCAGGTGTGTACTTTGTTAGTGTCGCACTAACATCCCCTGCTTTGGTTATCCTTTCCAAATGCGTCAGATAACGCTGCTTCTCTTGGGCCGCACGGGCGGCGCGTTCAGCCTCTGTTTCTCCCTGCTCTACGTTCTGGTCTACGTTCTGGTCTACGTTCTGGTCTACGTTCTGGTCTACGTTCTGATTTGTAGCTTCGTACATGGTAGTCTCCTTGTTGGTGTCGATGAACAACTCATCAACTGTCAATATAATACCAAATGTAGCTAGATATGTCAATGTTTACCAAAACGTGTAAGGAAGTGTTTTGTTCTGTAATGTTCTCTAATGTTCCAACGTGGGGTACTGCAAGTCCTTGATAATAAAGGAATGTAGTAATGTAGTCGATTTTGGGGGAAATATGGGTGCAGATCGTGGCTTGTTAGTGCGGCACTAACTTTCGGCTGCAATAGGAGGGAAGCGCGAGGAGGCTTCATATGGTTTACTACTACTACATTACATACTCATATTATATATTTATATATTTTTACACGTTTTTACAAACGGGAGGGAAGACTTCCTGCGAAATCCCTACATCAAACGGCACGATACGACACAAAACATAATGTAGCACTTTTTCGGGAACATTAGGGAACATTAGGGAACATTTGGAACATTACCGTTTTTCAATGACTTAGGCGCTACGCGGCACAGGATAACTGGCATCAGGTAGTTTTCTGCTGCTACATTCCACAATACGTGGTGGAAAAGGCAAAAAGTTAGTGTCGCACTAACAAATCAGGGTTGACGGAGGGGAGGCAAAACCGTTAGGCTGCGTGCAGCCTAACGCCGAGACGCAACGCGGCACAGGATAACTGGCATCAGGCCGCGCCGGAGCGCGGGCACAAAAAAAGGGCGGAGCCGAAGCCCCGCCCTGAGATGTTAGATTTTGATCTGGATCTTACCAAGCGCAACCCGGCAGGTTTCAATTACAGATACAACGTCGAACCTTGCGTCCTCCGCTTTCTCGCACCGCTTGATTATCGCGGTCAATCGCTCCTCGCAGAAGGTCCGATCGTCGGTCCGCTTCTGATCCGGGCCTTTACCGCCGCCTTCCAATCGACGCTTCAGACCACGCTTGTAGTCATTCACGCGGGCGCCAATCTGTTTTTGCGTGTACAGTTTGTGCGCCTTCTTAGCGTCGGATAGTCCTTTGGTCGGAGTCTCTAGCAAACGCTGATCCGCCTTAGTGAACGATAAGATTATCGCCACCTTAAGACTGTTACGGAAATCCTCCGCCCGGTCGCTGTCGTCTGTTTTCTTAGAGAACATAGCGAGGGTTACTTTATCCGCTTTCATGGCGTCGCATGCCATTGCTAGAAGGCTACCTGTTTTCTTCGCGCCTTTAGAATGAGCGGTAACGTGGGGAACAAAAGTAAACTTTGACATAGTGTGATCCTTTCAAGATCAATCGGCCTTGACGGAATTGCCTGCACCGATGGATGTAATATGACAAGTTTACACGTATCACGCAATAGATAGATTGGCACCGTATTAAATAAAACGATACGGCTTAGCATGTTTTTGTTAGTGTCGCGCACTAACATCCCGGAAACGCGATCCGGCGGAGGGTACGGGGGGGCGGGGCACCGCTGTCAGCTTGGGACTCCGTACATCTCTGTATATTACTAGTTTACACGAATATTGAGTACTTCGCTGAGTTAGCTATTTGGACAGGTTGGACAGCTTTACCCCCTATTTGTGTAAACTCTCCCATAACGATCTCTATAGAGACTTTACGCAAAACGGGACTTAACCTGTCCAACCTGTCCAAATAGCTATCAGGTATCTAGTTCCGGCGTGCACGGTACATCAAGACTTGGCACTATATGTACAGTCCTGTCATCAATGTTAACGTAAGCCATCCTCACACCTAATTTTTTTTGTGTAGGTTTACGCGTCCGGTGTATGCGATGGTTTGACGCTCGACCCTGCCAACCTTTAGTTCTCTTGGAGTCTTTCTTTGCGTCGAGTAGAATTACTTCTCCGGTTTCGGGGTCTACAACCACCAGATCTACCGGACCTTGTGCAGCCAGCGGTGCGAATACATAGCAATTACGACGTAAAAAATATTCTATAAGAATCGCTTCTGCAATTCTGCCTTCCTGTTGACGTAAGTCCATATATAGAAGTACCCCCCTTTGGAGTCCCACACCTCCTTGTATAACATATTTTGTGTGTTATAATAGAGTAACGGTTAACACCTGCGAAAACATAATGGTATTACGTATAGAACCCGAAGTCGGCGTACCCGTAAATCCTGACGCATCTTACGATGACCTGAAGGAATACACTGAAGCTGCCGCGAATACGGTAAAAGAGCTTTCTGAACATGGGTTAGAGGTCGAACCCACCAAGGAAGATAAGGACGTAGCCGCTAAACTTACGCACGCTTACGCCAAAGACCCCGAAAAAACCTCCAAGAAGGTAACACTGAGGAAGGCAGCGACACTTACCCCTGCTTCTTTGGTGCTGGCTAACAATATTCTCACCGAATTTGGACAGTTAGTAGCTGAGAACGCGGCTCAGATACGCCACATGGTCACGAACAAGCTGATTCTGGAGACGGATAATCCTGACCCACGGGTACGTATTCGTGCATTAGAGCTTTTAGGTAAGATTTCTGACGTTGGGTTGTTCGCAGAGAAGTCAGAGGTGACTGTAACGCACCAGTCAACAGAGGATTTGCGTCTGAAGCTACGATCTAAGCTGGCAAAGCTCGTAAATCCCGAGGATGAAGACGCAGTTATCATTGATAGTGAGGTTATCGACGTTGCTGAAGAGCTTGGAGTCGATAAATGAGCGATCTGGGCTTTACAGAGGTCGAAATAGAGCACATGCTCGCTAATTTAGACTCCTTTTCGCCCGAAGAAGTAGCTGAAATAGACAAATTAGTCGATGAATTGGGTAATCGGCGGCGAAATGAGGCCGCATACGCCGATCTAATTGAGTTTTGCAAGCACATGCAGCCCGATTACATCGTTGGTAAGCACCATCGTATGCTTGCAGACATGCTAATGGATATTGAGGGGGGTAATAAGGACCGTATTTGCGTGAACATACCCCCACGTCATGGTAAATCACAGTTGGTCTCTATTATGTTTCCGGCGTGGTTCCTTGGTCGTAACCCTAATAAGAAGGTTATGATGGTGTCACACACCACAGACCTTGCTGTGGACTTTGGTAGGAAGGTCAGGAACCTAATTAACACGGATGCGTATCGTGATATATTCCCTACAGTCAAGTTGGCGTCGGATTCTAAGTCTGCGGGTCGGTGGAATACCAACTCGGGTGGTGAGTATTACGCGTGTGGTATTGGTTCTGCCCTCGCTGGCCGTGGTGCTGACCTCCTGCTTGTGGACGATCCCCATTCCGAACAAGATGTCATCAACGGAAACTTTGAGGTGTTTGAAAAAGCCTACGAGTGGTTCACTTTCGGTGCTCGAACACGACTCATGCCGGGGGGTAGGGTGGCGATTATCCAGACCCGATGGCACATGGACGATCTCACCGGACGTGTTACCCGAGATATGGGGCAGAATGAACTCTCGGACCAATATGAGATAGTTGAGTTCCCGGCTATCCTAGATACAGAGGATAAGGAGACTGGGGAGTTAGTACAGAAGCCACTCTGGCCTGAGTTCTTTGATATGGAGGCTCTTCTTCGTACCAAAGCGTCTATGCCTGTATTTCAGTGGAACGCTCAGTACCAGCAAGAGCCTACAGCGGAAGAAGCGTCTATTGTTAAACGTGAGTGGTGGTCGCGTTGGGGTGGAGAGCACGCCCCGCCATGTGAATACATAATAATGTCTCTGGACGCAGCGGCTGAGAAACACAACAGGGCTGACTACACAGCACTCACAACGTGGGGGATCTTCCTTAATGAAGAGGACGGCACCCACAACATCATACTGCTTAACAGTATCAAGGAGCGTCTTGAGTTCCCTGAGCTAAAAGACCTCTCTATGCGTGAGTACGCTGAGTGGGAGCCAGATGCGTTTATTGTTGAGAAGAAAAGCGCAGGTACAGCCATATATCAGGAAATGCGCCGTATGGGTCTTCCTGTACAGGAGTACACACCACACAGAGGGTCTGGAGATAAACTAGCGCGTCTTAATTCTGTAGCAGACATTGTAGCATCAGGTATGGTATGGATGCCTAATACACGCTGGGCAGAAGAAGTTATAGAAGAGATTGCCGGATTTCCGTTTATGAGTCATGATGACTTGGTTGACTCTACTGTTATGGCTCTTATGAGATTTAGGCAGGGTGGCTTTATTCGTTTGCCGTCTGATGAGCCGGACTCTATACAGTATTTTAAGCAACGTAGCGGCGGGTATTATTAAAGGATGAGCTATGGCGATTGAAAAAGGATTATACGCCGCACCTGAAGGCATTGATGATGCTGAGGAAGATATTAGCGAGCTTGAGATTGAGATTGTCAACCCGGACATGGTGACACTCGATGACGGTAGTGTTGAGATTACGCTTGTCCCCGGAGAAGATATCGGGCCTGTGTCTTTTGATGCCAACCTAGCTGAGTCTTTGGACGATACTGTTCTTGCTCGCATCGCCAATGATCTTGTTGGTTATGTAGACACAGATATTGATAGCCGCAAAGACTGGGCGGATACCTTTGTTAAGGGTCTGGATGTTCTAGGCTTCAAGTATGAAGAGCGTACTGATCCGTGGGATGGTGCGTGCGGTGTGTTCTCTACGGTGCTTGCCGAGGCTGCTATTCGGTTTCAAGCGGAAACCATGAGTGAGACGTTCCCCGCTTCCGGGCCTGTGAGGGTTAAGATCCTCGGGGAAGAGAGCAAAGACAAACTTGAGGCTTCCGAGCGCGTCAAGGCTGACATGAATTACGAGCTTACGGAGCGTATGATTGAGTACCGCCCGGAGCATGAACGTATGCTGTACAGCCTTGGGTTGGCTGGTTCTGCGTTTAAGAAAGTCTATTACGATCCGAATATAATGCGTCAGGTGGCAGTCTATGTCCCGGCTGAAGATGTTATTGTACCTTATGGAGCTTCGCATATTGAGAGCGCTGAGCGTGTCACGCACATTATGCGTAAGACCAAGAACGAACTTCGTAAGTTACAAGTCAGTGGCTTCTATCGGGATATTGAGTTAGGCGAACCGCAGGCGTTCCACACTGATATTGAAGAGAGAAAAGCGAAAGACGGCGGTTACTCGATTACTGACGACGAGCGCTACAGTATTTACGAGGTGCACGTCGATATGGTTATCGACGGCTTTGATGATTCCGATGATGATGTCGCTCGTCCATATGTTGTTACTATTGAGCGCGGTACTAACGCTGTTCTTGCTATCCGTCGCAACTGGAATCCTGAAGACCCGCTCATGCTCAAGCGGCAGCACTTTGTACATTATGTATATGTGCCGGGATTTGGGTTCTACGGCCTTGGTTTGATCCACATCATTGGTGGTTACGCACGGGCGGGTACCTCTATTATTCGCCAGCTAGTTGATGCGGGTACGTTATCTAACTTACCGGGGGGTCTTAAATCTCGTGGCCTTCGTATTAAGGGTGATGACACGCCCATTGAGCCGGGTGAGTTCCGCGATGTAGACGTACCGTCTGGAAGTGTCCGTGATAATATCATGACGCTCCCCTATAAAGAGCCGTCACAGACACTTCTACAGTTGCTTGATAAAATTACGAACGAGGGCCGTAGGCTCGGCGCTATCAGTGATATGAACATCTCTGATATGTCGGCTAACGCTCCGGTGGGTACAACACTTGCCCTCCTTGAGCGGACCCTTAAACCAATGGCTGCGGTGCAGGCCCGCGTACACTATGCTATGAAGCAGGAGTTCAAGCTCCTCAAGGCGATCATGGCCGAGTACGCTCCTGCCGAATACGGCTACGAACCCTTGAGGGGGGAGGTCAGTGCCCGACAAGCTGACTATGCTCTAGTAGACGTAATCCCTGTTAGCGACCCGAATAGTTCGACGATGGCGCAACGGGTTGTGCAGTATCAGGCTGTCCTTCAGATGGCCCAGTCTGCACCGCAGATTTATGACTTGCCAGCACTACACAGGCAGATGATCGAGGTTCTTGGGGTAAAGAACGCAGATAAACTTGTTCCAACGAAAGAAGATCTCAAACCGAAAGATCCGGTTGGTGAGAATATGGACGCACTTATTGGTAAGCCTATGCGTGCGTTTATCTACCAAGACCATGACGCGCACATCGCAACACACACAGCGTTTATGCAAGACCCGATGGTCGCGCAAATGATTGGTCAGAACCCGCAGGCGCAACAGATTATGGCGTCTTTGCAGGCGCACATTGCTGAGCACCTCGGGTTTAGTTACCGTAAGCAGATAGAGGAGCGTCTCGGTGCACCACTCCCACCCCCGAACGAAGAGCTACCCGAAGAGGTGGAAGTTAATCTTGCTCGGCTTGTGGCTGATGCTGGTAAACAGCTTACACAAGCGCATCAGCAGCAGGCGGCGCAACAGCAAGCACAGCAGCAGGCACAAGATCCAATCCTACAGCTACGCCGTCAGGAGGCCGCTACTAAGCAGGCTGAAGTCCAGCGCAAAGCTCAGAAAGATACGGCTGATGTTCAGATACGTATGGCTGAGCAACAGCGTAAAGTGGAAGCTGACAAAATTGATGCTCTCTTCGAAGCTAAGAAGCTGGAGATAGACGCAGCGGAGGCCAAAGTAAAAGAAAAGGCCGAAACTGAGAAATTGGATCTTGAGATATTCAAGACTGTGACAACCCCTAATAGGAATACGTAAGCCATATGGCTACAACCGTCTTTGACGTGCTTAAAGATCGTATCGAGGAGCAACGCTCCTCTGCAGTGGAGTTCTTATCTAGCGGTAGTTCCAAAGACTACGCTGAGTATAAGGAATTGTGCGGTGTAATTCGGGGTCTCGACACCGCGCTCTCACACATGGAAGACCTCTTGCGAAGTCATATGGAAGATAATGATGAGTGAAGTTGTTAATATCAACGATGTTTCTAATGAAGACTGGGAGGCCCAGCTTCCCAAGCCTGTCGGGTATCGCGTATTGATTGCGTTGCCTGAAATCGAAGACCACTACCAAGGTAGTTCTCTACTTAAGACGGACGCTGAAAAACACCGAGAATATATAATGTCAATCATGGGTATTGTGATTGACATGGGTGAAAGTGCGTATAGCGATAAAGAGCGTTTCCCTGAAGGGCCGTGGTGTAAACAAGGCGACTACGTGATGTTTCGTATGAATACGGGCACGCGTTTTAAGGTTAACGGTAAAGAGTTTCGTCTTATGAACGACGATTCTGTTGAAGCCGTTATTCCTGATCCTAGTGGCATCATGACAGCGTAGGGAGATAGAACATGCCTTTTGAAAAAGTTGAGTTTACGTTACCTGATCCTAATAGTGCGGAAGGGGGTAGCGTTGAGATTGAGGTAGAGCCGTCTAGTGCAGCACCTCTTGAGGATGTAAGTAATGAGCAAGCTAGTAGCGAAAGCAAAGAAAGCAATCCGCAGCGCGGTAGATCAAGTGAAGAGCTTGATATCGAAGTTGTGGACGATACTCCAAAAGCAGATCGAGGCCGTAAAGCGTCTGATCCGCCGGAAGAAGTAACTGACGAAGAGCTAGAAGAGTACTCTGACAAGGTTCAGAAACGCATCAAGCACTTTAGTAAGGGCTATCACGATGAACGCCGCGCTAAAGAAGCAGCTTTGCGTGAACGACAGGAGCTAGAGCGTTACACTCAGCAGTTGGTTGAAGAAAACCGTACTCTGAAGGGTACTGTTGGTAAAAACCAGACGGCTCTCCTTGACCAAGCTAAGCAGACTATTGACGTTGAACTCGCGCAGGCGAAGAAGGCGTATAAGGATGCTTACGAAGCTGGTGATTCCGATGCTGTTCTTGAAGCACAAGAAAATTTAACTAATGCCAAGATAAAGGCAGATAAGTTAAATAATATCAAGTTACCTCCTTTACAGGAAGATAGTCTGGATATAGACTCTAGTAACGATATTAACAATGACGCCCCAGTACAAGTTGATGAGCGGGCTGCGGATTGGGCTAAGTCTAATACGTGGTTTGGCACAGATGACGAAATGACGAGCTTTGCTCTGGGGTTGCATAATAAGCTCGTTAAATCGGGTGTAGACCCGAGAAGTGACGACTACTACGAGGCTTTAGATACTCGTATGCAGCAAGTCTTCCCAGAGAACTTCGACAGTATGTCGAACGATGCTGAAGAAGATGACGAGAAGAGGACGCCGAAACGTCAGGCTAATGTGGTTGCACCCGCTACGCGGAGCACAGCACCTAAGAAGGTGGTACTAACGCAAACACAGGTAAGCCTTGCGAAACGTCTTGGAGTGCCTCTCGATGAATACGCCAAACAGGTTGCAATACAAATGAGGAACAGTAATGGCTAATAACCGAATCAATCGTGAAAACGATACTCGTGATAAAAGTACTCGCGTAAGAGCTTGGCAGCGCCCGGAGGTTCTACCTTCTCCTGATCCCGAGCCGGGTTACAAATATCACTGGGTACGAGTTGCTACGCAGGGTGAAGTTGACGCCACTAATGTTTCTTCGAAACTTCGTGAAGGTTGGGAGCCTGTAAAGGCTACGGATCATCCTGAGATTATTATGGTCGCTGTGGAGCAAGAACGCTTCAAAGATAACATTGTAATTGGTGGTCTAATGCTTTGTAAGGCTCCGGTTGAACTTGTTGAGGAACGTAATGCCTATTACAACGAACAGGCTAAGTCCCAGATGAGTTCAGTTGACAACAACCTTATGCGCGAAAATGACCCTCGTATGCCTCTGTTTAACGACAGAAAGACGAAGGTTACTTTCGGCACTGGAACCTAAACCTTTAGCATAGGAGCTAATTATGGCTTATCCTACTGTTGATGGCCCTTACGGGCTTATCCCGGTAAAGCTACTTAGCGGAGTTCCCTTTGTAGGTGTTACTCGTCATTACGGCATTGCCAGCGGCTATGCCACGAGCATCTTTAATGGGGACGCTGTTAAACTCGTTACCGGTGGTACTGTTGAGCGTGATACGTTCGACGCTGCCATGACGCCAATCGGCGTCTTTGTGGGCTGTTCTTTTACAGACCCAAGCACTGAACAGAAGACTTTCAAACAGTACTATCCTGCTAGCACGGTTGCTAGCGACATCGAAGCGTATGTTGTCGATGCCACGGATGTCCTGTTTAAGGCTGCTGTTGTTTCGTCTGGTACGACTATTGGTGATCTTGCAATCACGGATATTGGCGCGAACGTCGCTGGTGTAGATAACACTGGTAGCACGATCACTGGCAATTCCAAGAGTGCGATTTCGGACACTTCCGCCACGACTAATACGCTTCCGTTCAGGATCGTAAGTCTGGTTGAGGAAACCAAGAACGCGTCCGGCGGTTATACTGAAGCTCTCGTTAAGTGGAACGCGGGCCATCAGTTCAACAACACCACTGGCGTATAAGGAGTGATGTAAAATGGCTATTTCACGCGCCCAATTACTGAAAGAACTCCTCCCCGGCCTAAACGCTTTGTTTGGCCTTGAGTACGCTAAGTACGGTGAGGAGCATAAGGAAATTTTCGAGACTGAAAGCTCGGATCGTTCCTTTGAAGAAGAGACCAAGCTGTCCGGTTTCTCCGCTGCGCCTGTCAAGAACGAAGGCTCTGCCATCGAATATGACAACGCACAGGAGTCGTGGACTGCTCGCTATACGCACGAGACCGTTGCGATGGGCTTCTCCGTTACTGAAGAAGCTATCGAAGATAACTTGTACGACTCTCTGTCGTCTCGTTATACGAAGGCTCTCGCCCGCGCTATGGCGTACACCAAGCAGGTTAAGGCTGCGTCGGTACTGAACAACGCGTTCACCGGCTCTGGCGTTACCTATGGTGATGGTCAGGTTCTTTGCTCTACGGCTCACCCGCTTGTTTCGGGTGGCTCCAACTCCAACACGCCTGCGACGGCGGCTGACCTCAACGAGACTTCTCTTGAGGCGGCGGTCATTCAGATTGCTGGTTGGACGGACGAGCGTGGTCTCCTGATCGCGGCTAAACCGCGTAAGCTGGTGGTTCCCCCGAACCTTATGTTCGTTGCTACACGTCTTCTGGATACGGAAGGTCGCGTGGGCACGGCGGATAACGACATTAACGCACTGCGTAATAATGGTTCGGTCCCTGAAGGTTATACGGTCAACCACTATCTGACGGACACGGATGCTTGGTTCCTTATGAGCGATGTTCCGAACGGCCTGAAGCACTTTGTTCGTACCCCGATGCAGACATCTATGGATGCTGACTTCGATACGGGCAACAGCCGCTACAAGGCTCGTGAGCGTTATTCGTTTGGTGTTTCCGATCCCCTCGGGATCTTTGGTTCACCGGGCGCGTAATAACTTACGTCGGCTTATTAAAGGGGGGCACTTGATGCCCCCCTTTTTATTGTGTATAATAACTTATCCCTGACAGTTGCATTGTGCGACTGACACTAGCCCATACAGGAGATAGATATGGCTAATACGACCTTCCAAGGCGTCGTTCGTTCCTACGGTGGGGGCGGCAAAGGCGTTGTAGCTCCCGGTGTTATGGTCCAGAGCGTTCAGTTCGCTTGTGACCCGACCGCTACCTCTGCGGCCAATGTTCGGATCGGCACGTCTGCTACCGCTGGTGAGACATTTACTCTCCCTGCCGGTGCAATCGTTATGTCTGTACAGTGTGTACAAGCTGGCACGGGTGGTACGAATCCGACCATTGACATCGGTACGTCTGCTGACACTAACGGTATCTTCGATGAGCTTCCGGTTGATGTTGCTGGTGAGATTACCGGCGCTAACGGCGCTCTGTGTGTTGCTGGTGGTTTGGCCGCTAATGCAACGGTGCAGGCTGTTAAAGGCGCTTCTGCTGCTACTGGCGGTACTTTTGTCGGTATCATGACCTACGCGATGGCGAACGACGGCGTAGAATCCAACTAAGGGGGTAACTCATGGCTGATGCAGTAACCTCTCAAACCCTGATTGACGGTCCGGCCCATGCGGTGCTTAAGTTCACCAATATTTCGGACGGCACCGGAGAGTCAGCGGTTACGAAGGTGGATGTCAGCGCCCTAGAATCTGACCAGAATGGTCTTGCCTGCTCCGGCGTCGATATCGAACGTGTTTGGTGGCAGTGCATTGGCATGAAAGTCCAGATTCTCTGGGACGCTACGTCAGATGCCTTTTGTATAGAGCTTGGTGAGAACCAAAGCGGTAATCACGACTACACCATATTTGGCGGTCTTACCAATAATGCTGGTTCAGGTAAAACTGGTGATGTTAACTTCACAACTGTGGGCGCATCATCGGCTGATACCTACACCATCATTATGTATCTTCGTAAGAAGTTTGGTTAATAGTTATGCGGCGGTATTACAGATCAGGCGGGGGAGTTAAATCCCCCGCTTGGCAGCGCAAAGAAGGTAAAGACCCCTCTGGCGGTCTTAACAAGAAAGGTGTTGCTAGCTACCGGAGGGAAAACCCCGGTAGTAAACTTAAAACTGCTGTAACAACTAAACCAAGCAAACTTAAGAAGGGTTCTAAGGCAGCTAACCGCCGCAAGTCTTTCTGTGCGCGTATGCAGGGCATGAAAAAGCGCAACACCAGCGCAAAAACAGCAAATGATCCGAACAGCCGTATCAACAAAAGTTTACGGAAGTGGAACTGCTGATGCCCGCTAAGTCACAGAAACAAAAGCGGTTTATGGCTGCGGTGGCTAACAACCCGAAGTTTGCTAATCAGGTAGGTGTACCTAAATCTGTTGGGGAAGAGTTTATGAAAAAGTCTAAAGGTTATATGGGCGGCGGCATGATGAAACGCTACGCTGGTGGTGGTAAGCTAGATATGGTTGAGAAGGACGGCAAGATGGTACCGTTCTATGCTGCTGACGGTAAAGGTAAGATGATGAGCGGCGGCAAGGTCATGAAGTACGCCAAAGGCGATATTATTGGTGCGTCCCCCTCGGGTTCCGGTGCAACTCGCGGGCCTAGAGATCGTGCAGCCGAAATTAGGGCGGGTGTCCCTAGCGGTAGTTTGCCGGAAGACGGGCGTGAAGTAGGTAAAATTCCGGAGAAGAAAAAGCCCGCCAAGAAGAAAATGGGCGGCGGTAAGATTAAAGGCTACAACAAGGGCGGTAAAGTCCGTGGTTGTGGTATGGCTAGGCAGGGTGTTCGCCCCGCTAAAATGGTTAAAATGAAAGGTGCTTAATTATGACTGAAGCAGAAAAAAAGAAACGTCGCGCTAAACTAAACCGTAAAGGTATGAACAGTGGCCC
>Ga0222719_10003377_pt1 | contig 14233 bp, 23 predicted proteins | sample C33_34DmetaG_FD_165039 | JGI IMG/M metagenome (GOLD analysis project Ga0222719, IMG submission 165039) | Estuarine water microbial communities from San Francisco Bay, California, United States - C33_34D | ecosystem: Environmental > Aquatic > Marine > Unclassified | place: USA: California...
GTGCGACTAGTTACCTGGCAGACATAAGAGGCAACAGATGGGCCAGGGCGACAGGTGGTGGTAAAGGCACCAACAACTTCAGTTCTTTATTTGAATAGGAGGACAACATGGTAACAAAAAGAAAAAAAAGTAAAAAATTAAAGAAACTGGAACAAGAACACCAGTACCTTGACAAGAAAGTGGCACAACTTACCAAGGACAGGCTCAAAGACAGGAGTTCAGAGAGTAAGGAAGTGCTTACCAGGTTGAAGAGGACCAAGTTGATGATTAAGGATGCTATTGCTAAAGCAAAAGCCACATTGACAAGATAGCCAACACATAGTATAATAAGTCATGGACAGAGATTACAAGACAGGCAAGAGTGACAGTGTAGGTGTATTTTCAGGACTGGAAATAGAACACACGCCTGCGTATGGTAAACAGACCTTGTTCCTGGCACGCAATGATCTGTTCTTTGACCAGATAGTTGCATTAGCAGAAAAGGTAAATGCCGAGGCCATATACTTTGGTGCCAACAGGACATTCATGTACAACATCGCCAACCAACCACAGATGATCAAAAGACTGATGAGGAAAGGTTACTGGTGCACCATAGACTACCCACACAGTGTACACACGGAAGTCAAGGAGAGATTCAAAGAGATATGGACTGAAGAGAGATTCATACCATTCTGTTCCGTGATATTCCCCGATTCAGAGGATGACGACAACTTGTGCATCAAGGTGGATGACGTGGACTTCAACAAGACCAATCCCGGTGTGTGGACCATGACCATGGATCACTTCAAACAGTCAGCAGGTTTCACTAGTTGGTCCGAGTACAAGAAGGACGAACCCTTGGAGGAGGTAGATGTCAAAGAAGCAGTCTAAAGAAGATATGGATTATCGAGAAGGTGTTGCAGTCTACAACGAATGGACGAGATGGAACAAGAAACTTGAGAAGATGGGTATGCATGGCACCGACTACTACATCAAAAGGGTTGAGGAACTTGAAGCAAAAGTCAACAAATTAGAAGAGAAACTGAAAAGGAAGGTAAAACGATGAACACAGAAGAAGCGAGAGATCAAGCACTGAAAGAACAGGCGGGCAAGGCAAGTAAGATGATATGGGTCACATTCCGAAAGGAAGGCATCCACAAGTACCCGGCGGCACTGGATGACCCTAAGTTAGCAACAGGCGACGAGTACGATGTGAGTTTCCTGGGACACCCGCACAGACACATATTCCACTTCAAGGTGGCCATAGAGGTGTTCCATGACGACAGGGACATAGAATTCATACAGTTCAAGAGATGGATGGAGAACATGTACGCGGATGGTACAATGAAACTTGATTTCAAGAGCTGTGAGATGATTTCGGACGATCTATATATGGCGATTACAAAAAGATATCCAGGCAGACGGATCGAGATAGATGTTTCAGAGGATGGAGAGAACGGATCACACGCGATATATGAAAGAAATACAGATTAAACAGAAGAGGGCGACCACTAGGATGGGACACCTGCCCATGGAAGGTGGTGGTTTAAACGCGGGCTACGACACAGTGGACGCGGTGGCCAACATCTGCACCACGGCAGGCAACCTAGGCATGAAATACGGCAAGGACTTCATATGGGCTTATACTGGATACAGTGATGACGATGCGATGGATGAGACCATCACACTGCTGGTCAAGGATGACAAATATGAGTCATTCCTGCACTTGGCCCTGCAGAACTCACACAGGATCAAACACACAAACAACGGCACAGTCAAACTTACAAAGGAGAGAGCATAACGATATGAGAGTACCATACACAAATTTTAAAACACGGATAGGTGATGACCAGGCGGTGGGCGGATGCGCACTGATAGGTGGAGAATGGAAGGACCTAGACACAGCAGAGATATTCGACGAAAAAAAAGTGGTGGTGTTCGCACTGCCGGGAGCATTCACCCCGACCTGTAGTTCACAACAACTGCCGGGATACGAGAAGAAATACGACGAACTTAAGGCACAGGGCGTTGACGAAGTATACTGCCTGTCAGTGAACGACGCATTCGTTATGAACGCGTGGGCAAGGGATCAGAACATCGAAAAAGTAAAAGTTCTTCCAGATGGGTCAGGTGTGTTTACACAAGGAATGGGCATGTTGATCAACAAGGACCACTTGGGATTTGGTATGAGATCATGGAGATACTCCATGCTGGTAGAAAACGGAGAGGTTGTAAAAATTTTTGAAGAGCCTGGCAAAAACAATGCCGGTGATGACCAAGATCCATTTGAGGTATCAGATGTGGACACTATGATTGATTACTTGAAAGAAAATGCCGGGTAATTGGGACGGTAAATCTAGGCCAAGCAACAACAACTATCGCTCTAACTACGACGATATTTTCAAAAAAAAGACATGTCCGTGTGGCAGGTCACCCACTGGTAAGTGCGTAGGCTGGCACGGATTGACAGAAGAGCAATATCAAGTTAAACTAGCAGAGTGGAAGGAAAAAAATGCTGATTAGATTGATCTTTGAACCGGAACCAGATGTGAATGTAAATCATGACAGGATGTTCGAGTTCTATTCAGAGAACTACCTAAGTGATTTCAACACCAAATGGGGCGGAACGATAGTGATGGACAACTTCTCAAAGAAACACTACAGGCAGGAACCTTGCTACCAGAGGTACATAGAAAGTTCACATGGCGATCAAGCCACTCTAAATAAGATCATGGAGTACGTCAAACAGAATCCAATGGCAGGATACACAACACACATTTACGCAAACCCAGAAGGGGGAAATGAGGTCAAACAGTTATGAAGATATTCTACATGGGTCTAGAACCCTACGAAGGCAGATACACACTACAACTACAGGAATGGACCGAGAGGGCATACAAGAAGCGTGGCATAGACTACGTGGTGGTGCCTGGCACCACCATAGATGACACCAAGGCCATCAGTGTGGGACAGGTGTTGGACGCACACGGCAGGTCATACTTCGGCATGAGCCAGATGATGAATCTGGTACAGATGATGCGTAATGGTGAGGTCACCAACAAGGACATTATATTTTTCGAGGACATGTTCCAACCGGGCATGGAATCACTGCCGTACATACTAAATCAAGTTGAAGAGAAACACAGACCAACCATATACCTGAGATGTCTGGCACAGGCCATAGACCCTGATGACTTCGTTCACGTGTGGGGCATGAGCAAGTGGATGAGCATGTATGAACATATGTGTAACGAGATACCCAACGTCAACATACTGGCCACAAACGAAGAGATGGTGGCACACATGAGGATAGCCAACTGGTCAGCACCTATATACAACATATCGGGTCTAAGTTTTGGCAAGGAAGAAGTACAGGGAAGGGTAGAAAACATCAAGCCGTTCTTCGAACGCAAGATGAGGGTGGTGTTCGGTGCCAGATGGGATCAAGAGAAACAGCCACAGTTCTTCATGGACTTAGCGACCAAATTCAAAGAGGCACATCCTGATGTGGAATTCGCGATATGCCAAGGAGGACCTTTGAGATCCAACAATCAATTCTATGTGGACGAGGCCAAACACCTGGCCAAAGAAGGCATACTCACAATACATGAAAATCTAAAGAAGAACGAGTACTACGAGATACTGGCTGACTCCAGGGTCATGTTCAACTGTGCGTTACAGGATTGGGTGTCAAACACAGTGAGTGAAGCGGACTCACTTGGTTGTAATACTTTGTTCCCGGCATACAGATCATTCCCGGAAACTTTCGCCAACGATCACACGAGATTGTACGTGCCATGGTCACAACAGGACGCAATGGACAAACTGGAAACGCTATTGAGCAAACCATCCCCTAGTATAGGCAAGATATCCGACTGGACCAACGGTACCATAGACAGGATGATTGACATCATGACAGGCAAGGGTGAACAATGGAGAAGAGATGGACAACACTACAGAACCCCAGTATCAGAATCCAAGTATTAAGGGTGTCAACAAGGCAGTGCTGGTCACCGGTGGTGCGGGCTACGTTGGCTCACACACCTGTAAACTGCTGGCCAAGAATGGTTATCTACCTGTAACTGTGGATCGACACTACAGAGAAGGATTGGTATCATTTGGGCCAACTCATAATTTAAATCTACCACAAGAGATAGACAGGCTAGACGAGATCATAAAGAGATACAGCATAACCAGTTGCATACACTTCGCGGGTAGCACCAGTGTGCCCGAGAGCGTTGAGAACCCGTCCTTGTACTACAAGAACAATTTCATAACAACGGTATCATTGCTAGACAAGTTGATAGCGTGTGATGTGAGGACCTTCGTGTATTCGTCAAGCGCGGCCACGTATGGTGACCCTGGACTGAAACTGTGTAAGGAATCGGACCCAGCAAACCCCATAAGTGCTTATGGTGCCAGCAAACTTATGATGGAGATGCTGTGTAAAGACTATCTGAGGGCATACGATCTGTCAAGCGTGGGACTGAGATACTTCAACGCCGCGGGTGCCGACCCAGAAGCGGAAGTGGGTGAACTAAGGGAAAAGGAAACACACATAATACCTTTGGCAATAGATGCCGCTAGACAAGGAAAAACTTTCAAGATATTCGGAGACAAGTATCCAACACAAGACGGAACTTGCGTCAGAGACTATGTGCATGTGATGGATTTAGCAGATGCTCATATAAAAGCACTGAACTACGCTTCTAACAATACAACATCAGAAGTGTTCAATTTGGGATCAGGGGCGCCAGCATCGAACCGGCAACTAGTGGATACCGTACAGAAATACACAGGAGAGATGAAAATAGAAATGCATGAGAACAGACCAGGTGATCCAGCATACCTAGTGGCGGACATAGCAAAGGTAAAGGAAACATTAGGTTGGGAGCCAACACAGAGTAGTATTGACAACGTGGTGGCAACTGCTGTACAATGGTATAACAAGACACACAAGAAGGAAATACAATAATGAGCGAAGACATATTGAAGGACAGTTGGATGCCGGACACACCCATCAGCACAAAGATCAGAGAAAGAATTAAAAAGGCAGGTAAGAGATTCCATGCCAATGACAACATAGCGGACTACATAGAGGATGGAGAGATTGATCTTCTACAATCAGAGGTACAAGAGAAACTACAGGGTGTGTTAGATAGTCTTGTCATTGACACAGAAAACGATCACAACACACAAGAGACAGCGAAACGTGTAGCCAAGATGTACATCAGGGAGACGTTTGGTGGCAGGTTCAAACCAATGCCGAGGGTAACCAGTTTCCCTAACATGGGTTACAAGAGCATGTACACCTCAGGTCCAATATCAATAAGATCCACGTGTGCGCACCACTTCCAGAACATCGTGGGCAAGGCGTGGGTTGGCATAATACCCAATGGTGAGGTCATTGGATTATCTAAGTTCAACAGAATAGTGCACCACATTGTTGAGAGACCACAGATACAGGAAGAAATGACGACACAAATAGCAGAGGAATTAAAAAAATACGCCAAGACCGAGAACATAGCGGTAGTCGTCAAGGCAGAACATCACTGCATGACACACAGAGGTGTGAGAGAACACGAATCGGACATGACCACAGCAATAATGCTGGGTGCGTTCAAAAACGATCCGGCCACCAGGGATGAGTTCTACAAAATCTGTATGAGCATGAAGGGTCATGGGTAAGAAGAAATTAACTTCAGATGGCATATACTCAATCGACGACTGGAGCATGGGTGCCACTAACGTGGGTTCAGTAATAGACACTGCCACTGTAGAATTCGGTGAACTACAGATGGATTTTGACTATGACAAAGATCTAAGAGAAAAGTATCCAGCACTGAAGGACGCGTGGGATCACTACAACAATGTGAAAAAGATGTGCGAGGCAAAGGAGCAAGAAGATGAGAATTAAAGAGGACCTAAAACTAAATTTCGATGATGTGCTGATGGAACCCAAGCGTTCCACATTAAGCAGTAGACGTGATGTGGACATGACGAGGAAATTTAAGTTCCGTAATTCCGGCAAGATAATGGAATTCACTCCAATATTCGCCAGTAACATGGACGGAGTGGGCACATTCTCAATGGCCAAGGTGCTACAGGAACACAAGATGATGACCGTTATAACAAAATCGACCACACTGGATCAGTGGAAAGAGGCAGTGGGATCGGGTCTGAGATTACAGAGTGTTTCGGTGTGTACAGGCACCAACAAGATCTGGGATCCAGATGCGGAGGACTACGCCAGGATGAAACAGGTGTTGGACAGTTTCCCAGACGTCAAGATGATCACCGTGGATGTAGCCAACGCATACCACCAGAACTTCGTGGACTTCATCAAGATGGTCAGGGATGAATTCCCAGAAAAGGTCATAGTTGCAGGCAACGTGGTCACACCAGAAATGGTGGAGGAACTGATCATAAACGGTGCTGACATGGTCAAGATCGGCATAGGACCAGGTTCCGTATGTACAACAAGGACAATGACCGGCATAGGCGTGCCACAGTTCTCGGCCATAGTTGAATGTGCTGATGCGGCCAACGGTGTTGATGGACACATAATGGCGGACGGCGGATGCGTTTGGCCCGGAGACATAGCAAAAGCGTTCGGCGGCGGAGCACACGCTGTGATGATAGGTGGAATGCTGGCGGGACACGATGAGTCTGAGCAACCTGTTGTGGATGGCAAAGTAGAATTCTATGGCATGAGCTCGGACAGGGCTCGTGAGAAACATGGCAAACGTAAAGACGGATACAGGGGCAACGAAGGCAGATGGATCAGCCTACCACACAGGGGACCTGTGAACCCAACAGTGGAAGACATACTGGGCGGGGTTAGATCAGCCGCAACATACATAGGGGCACGTAGGCTAAAGGACATGCCCAAGTGTGCCACTTTCGTCAGAGTCAACAACAACATCAACAGGGTTTATGAGCGTTACACCAAATAGAGTAGACGAGATCGAGGACAAGATCGAGGCACTGGAGGAAAGCCTCAGTTCGGTGCGCAAGGTCACTCCCATACACGACAGCACTTGGTATGTGAAATGGATATCCGTGGCATTCGTGTGCGTGGCGGTGCTGTGTAGGTCAGTTGAAGAGATACCCAAGATATTTGACGTGTCATTTTCTATATTTGGCACAGCCGGATGGTTATGGGTGGGATTCAAATGGCATGACAGGGCGTTGATCATTCTCAACACCATATTACTTGCCATGCTGGTGTCTGGGGCATTCAGATACTACCTCACATATTTTGGATGGATACAATGACGGAAGAAGTCAACAAGAGCTATTTCACAACAGGTCAGATGCGCAACGCACTGATACAGATCGAAGACCAGATGGTCCACAGCAACTGGATGCCAAGCGTGATACTGGGCATAAACAGGGGCGGATGTATTCCTGGTGTTTATCTATCACACAGGTTAAACGTGCCACATGAGGCATTAGATGTGAGACTGCGAGATCATACAGCCAAACCCAATCTTTCCGTTCTTGAGAAGGCGTTCGCTTTCCAGAAGAAGATCTTGATCATCGATGACATCAACGACTCCGGGGCCACGTTCAAGTATATACTGGACAACTTTGGCAAGCGGGAGGACAGGATCCGTTTCGCGGCCCTGATCAACAACAAGCCATCACCCGTCAAGATGGACTACCACGGTTACCAGATCAACAAGGACGAGGTGCCCGCATGGATAGTGTTCCCATGGGAAGAATGGGACAAATAACGTCAAAGTTGTGTTGACACAACAATCAAAAAACTGTTAAAATACGGAACATTAAACAAACCTTAAGGAGGATTAATGTTAAAATCACTACTGGCAGGTGTTGACAAGACACTTGTAAGAAATCTAGTAATTCTACACACGCTGGTCATCGCTGTGTCGAACTATCTAGTCACAATCAGATTTGATCTGTTCCCTGGTGCGGACCTTCCGTTGTTCGGATCGTTCCCATTAGCGGCGGCGGCATTCACATTTCCGATTGTAGTAGTCGCAACTGACTTGACGGTCAGGTTGGTCGGCAAGGAAGCGGGAAGGGCCGTAGTTGCTATGGCGATCATCCCGGCCATCGTGGCATCGGTACTGGTACTGTTGGCACTAGGTGACCCACACGCATACAGGGTGGGATTCGCATCTGGTACAGCATACGCGATTGGTACAATGCTGGACGTGTACGTTTTCCAATACATCAGAGAGAAACACACTGACAATTGGTGGGCGGCACCCGCGCTGTCAACGATAGCGGCCAACATCATCGACACGTACTCTTTCTTCTTCGTGGCATTCGCAGGAGCCACTGACGCTGAAGGGAACCTGACGTGGATCGGTGAGAACTGGCACGTGGTTGCGCAGAACAACACATTGACCAAGATCGTGGTCGGTCTAATAGTGTTCCTACCAGCATATGGAATACTGTTGAACAGACTACAAGTAATTGGCAAGAAGAAAAAATAGTCGACCAGGGGGAGTTTTTTGCTCCCCCATTGACAACTCATCTAAATACCCTGTATAATAAAAGTATAGGAAGGCAAAGAATTTATGACGATCAAAGCAGGCAAGATATGGGGCGAAACGGAACTAATCCTCGCCAACAACGCCCTGGAGTTCCACAGGATAGATTACAAGAAGGGCGGAGTGTGTTCTAAACACCTACACGAATGGAAGTGGAACGGTTTTTACTGTATGAGTGGCCAATTGAAAATAAAAGTATGGCAGAAGGACTATGACCTAGTGGATGAGACAATTCTAAATCCAGGCGATTTTACTGCGGTCAAACCAGGACTATATCACTCTTTCGAAGGGATGGAAGACGGTGTGGCATTCGAACTATACTGGGCCAACTTCTCACACAACGACATCAAAAGGGAAAGTGTTGGACACCTTAAAGACACAGATGGTAAGATCGTAAGGCTAGATAAGAACAAGAAGAAATAAAGTGGGCATACAGGTCATATATTTCGGAGGCACATTTGGCAATTGTATTAGATGGATGCTTGACAGATTTTCCATTGATTCAAATTTTAAGAATATAGATTCACCTTGGGACGAGAATAATACCGTACATGGCTTTAGTGAAGAGATGTACAATAAAAAATTTACCCGTGCACACGTAGATGTCATGGTCGACGATAAGTCTATCCTGTCAAAAATTGATACACTGGCTGATAAAGTGCTTGTCAGTTTTAAAATGATTGATTTAATTTTTGCTGAACGTTGTAATTATTATAGAGTTTACCATGAGGACAATCATAAGAGATACACTCGTATTATCGGTCGTGCTGACCAATCTTTTGTAAAAGATTCATTTGGGATGGTTACGAGCAACAAGAATGTTGCTAAGGAACTATACAAAATACAGTTCCACGATATACACAAAAACGTATGGTGGCAAGCAATGGAAAAAATGATGAATGACCCTAACTATTATAAATTTGATCTTTATTCAATGTGGGATAGTGATCTTTTGGTGAACGAACTTACAAGCGTTGCTAAAAAATATAACTTAGAATTGAACATCGAAGAAAAAGTTATCAGTAATATTGTGGAAAAGGTTAAAACTATATACCCAGTAATGACTAAAGACCGAGCACACCAAGTACTAGATGCAGTAGTAAACAGAGAAAATATGAAAGTTGATAGATTAGATATAATAGAACAAGCATACATCGAAACTGAATTAGAAAAAATACATGATTGCGTAATTTTTCCATACGGCACAAATTGGTTTAAAGACACTGACCAAATCAACCAATTTTTAGATACATACCCTTCGTATCTAAAACACATGAATCCAAGGTTGCCATGGTACAACAATATTAGAAATCCTTACTATTTGACCAAAGTTGACAGAACAGCAGGATCAGTTTACAATAAGAGCTATAGTAGAGGCAATAAAAAAATATAAAACCAGAATTATGGAGAGAATAAGATACTCGGAGATATTTTACTCGGTACAAGGCGAGGGCAGATTCGTTGGAGTGCCTTCGGTGTTCTTCAGGACGTTTGGCTGTAATTTCCATTGCCACGGTTTTGGGCAAGGCAGGGACAGATCAAAATGGATCAAGCCCGAGGACATGCCCTACAACACACAGGACATATCAAATATAAAACACATATCAGAACTTCCCGTGGTCAACATTGGTTGCGACGCTTCGGCCAGTTGGAGTTCAAGATACAAGGACCTAGTCGACTGGGATCCTGTGGACGAGATAGCAAAAAAGGTTACATCATACACACCAGAAAATCGATGGACCTGTTCAAACGGACAGGATGTACATTTTATTATCACAGGTGGGGAACCAATGATGTGGCAAAGACAATTGGAAGCATTAATCAGACAACCAGAATTCAATGACTTAAAAAACATCACAATAGAAACCAACTGTACACAATCATGGAAAGATAATTTTGACAAATTCATGCACGGCCTGACCGCAGGTGACTACACAAAGAACCCTGTACACGTTACATGGTCAACATCTCCAAAGTTAAGCATATCAGGAGAGGCGTGGGAAAAGGCAATAAGATCAGACGTGGCGAGACAATACGCACAGATTCCAAACACACACCTGTACTTCAAGTTCGTGGTTCAGGACGAGCAGGACTTGAAAGAAGTGGATGCCGCCAGAGAGGCATACGCTCGGGCAGGGGTCACAGGAGATATATACCTAATGGCCGTGGGAGCCACGCAGGAGGGACAGGCCAAGACTGCCACGCAGGTCGCAGACATGGCCATGAAACACGGTTTCAAGTATTCACCGAGACTGCACGTTGATCTGTTTGGTAACAAATGGGGGACCTAAATGCCAATTTTAACTGTTGTTGGACAACCTGGCCTACACCATAATTTCTTAAGATACATACTTGATTACAGCAGTAAACTTAGTCCAGCGATAAACGAATCTCCTTTTACAAATACAGGAACATCACACAAGAAGTTAATCTACTCTGGATTATTTGAACGCATACAAGGAAGATGTGTTGAACAAGATGACACTGGTCCTTTTGTGATTTGTGTCGCAGATGATTTACTTTACTTCGAAAGGGCATCAATGTCTAGAGAAGGCGATAGGAATAATGACTTGTTTGATTATGACAATTTTAAAAATTTTCAACCGTGGAACAATCACTACGTAAAATCTATAATAGAGCAATACAAAATTAACAAAGATGAGATGATTCCAAAATTTATTTTGCGTGATAGTATTAAGCAAAGTTATCTAGATATCAAAAATAAAGGGTTGTACCTTGAAAATAAATCTAAAATAGAATCAGTCAAAAAAACCAGTTTTGATAATTATTATTTTCCTGTATCAGCATTTTTTACTCTTGAAAAGTTTTTGCACGAATTGGGTAAACTTGATGTGAAATACAACCTCCGGCTTGACCTAGATAGTGTTGTGCCTAAATACCGTGAATTTGCGAGTAAAAATTCAATATTGGACACACATTCAATTGTGTATGAAATACTTGACGCGATAGACAGTAAAACAAAAATAGAAATACCCAATCTTGATGTTTTCCAAGAGGGGTACATTTACGCAACACTAGAACAAAAAAATGATTTTATATTGATGCCCATGGTCAACGGATTCTTCAGTGACACACATGAAATAGTAAATTATTTAAAATACTATCCACAGCACTATAAGGCTATGAATCCAAACTTACCAACATTCAACGGAATACCTAATCCTTTCTACTTGTGGAATTTGAAAAAATAGTGTATAATTAGATATATGAAAGTTAAAAAAACAGCAAAGACGACCATCAAGAAGAAGAACAAGAAAGGTTCAAGGAAGAGCGAAGAACCAATGGTGAAGGTTCTCAATCTGAATGTCAACCCAGAGAACCCAAGGAACGGTTTCTTTGAACTGGACTGGAACGACGAGTTCGTGAACATGCTGAAGCAGAGCGGATACCAAGGTGCCTCGGAGGAGGAGATCGTGGACAGGTGGTTCCAGACCTTGTGTAGGACCATAGGAAACGAACAGGGCATAGACGTCACTGGATCAGGCTACGTTCAGATCAATCGCAGAGACGACGGCAAGACAGAGGTGTCTTAATGGCACACATCCTGGTAGACACAGCAAACACATTCTTCAGAGCTAGACACGTGATACGTGGCGATACCAACGAAAAAGTTGGAATGGCCATACACATCATGATGAATTCCATAAAGAAGGCCTGGCAGGACTTTGAGGGCAAACATGTAGTATTCTGTCTAGAAGGCAGGAGTTGGAGGAAGGATCACTACGCACCATACAAACGGAATCGTAAGGAGATGGCGGACGCCATGACCCAGCAGGAGAAGGAAGAGAACGAGGTGTTCTGGGAGGTGTACGATGATTTCGTGGACTTCATCAAGACCAAGACCAACGCAACGGTTCTAAGAAACCCAAGGACAGAGGCGGACGACCTAATAGCCCGATGGATCGACAAGCATCCAGAGGACAACCATGTCATCATCAGCACAGATAAGGATCTAAACCAACTGATCACACCCAAGGTAAAACAGTACAACGGTGTCAACGAGACCACACTCACACACGAGGGCTGGTTCGACGCCAAGGGCAATCCCGTCATAGACAAGAAACTGAAGGCACCCAAGCCTGCTCCAGACACGGAATGGATCGTGTTCGAGAAGGCCATGAGGGGTGATCCTAGCGACAACATATTCTCAGCATACCCAGGTGTGCGTACCAAGGGCACCAAGAACAAGATCGGCCTACAGGAGGCGTATGCGGACAGGCACGAGAAAGGCTACACATGGAACAACCTGATGCTGAGCAAGTGGGTGGACCATGACGGCAACGAGCACAGGGTTCTAGAAGACTACGAGCGGAACAGACTGCTAGTGGACCTGCACGCACAGCCAGAGGCCATCGTGGAGGAACTGGACCAGACCATAGAACAGGCCAAAGCGGAGGCCAAGAACGTGACACAGGTGGGAATCAGATTCATGAGGTTCTGTGCCAAGTATGATTTAAATAGGATTAGTGAGCAGGCGCAACTGTATGTTGAGCCATTTAACGCGAGGTTACAAGCATGACGGTGAGAGCGAAGACCTTAGTCAAGGACAAGTTCTGGATAGTTGAGCAGAACGGTGAGAAGTTAGGCACCCTTTCTAAACAGGACGACAACGGATGGATTTTTCTCAGCAAGAAGGACAAACGACAGGTGTTCCATACGCAGGAGAGTCTGTTGACACGTTTTGGTTTAAACATATTTGATGAATCACACATCAAACGTGTAGAGGATGAGAGTCAGGACGACAATTTTGATGTTCATGGATTTCCCTGTAGCCAACATCCGTACAATCCAATGTTCGATGTACAGAAACAACTGCCAGTTTACACGAAAACTCCAAAATCAAAAAGTCAGTTCTGTGCTGGATACTATATCATCTGTTTTGAAAAAGGATGGAGGAAAGCATACTGTCCAAAAATAATAACGTTATCGAGATATAAATTCAAAGGACCAATGAAAACTAAACTAGAAATGCAACAGGTATTGAACAATGCAGTCAAAGAATTCCAAAATACAAACACGACCAATTGAAGATCTTTTAGGAAGGATAAGAACCCTGCGTCAACAAGGGCATAAACAGATCATCATCTCGGCCGCAGAAGCGGATCGATTGGCCGATAGCCTAGGACAGGTCATGACAAGATTGGCGGGTATCCAAGAAGAGATCATACAAGCATTGAAAACAGCACAGCAGTCACAGACGGTTAGCATCGAGATGGACGGCGGTGAGTTCAAAGACAAAGACTGATTTTTTTGATTTTACATGCTGACAAAACAAATAAAAATAGTTGAACCATTTGGACTGTACAAATGGGCAAAAAATTTCAAACGCATCCAGGACAGATTCTATCAAAACAAATACAAATTACGTAGGATACAACAAGTAGAAGATTTCATTAATCTAAATGGATTTAGAAAAATATACCACATCGAGGAGGTCAAATTAGATCTAGAACTAGATCGGACGATGTTCACAGAGGACATCAAATCCTCAGATCTAGTACTAGTCACACATCAAGGCTATTCAAGATATCCTTGTGTGGGCATAATAGAACAAATAAACAAATGGTTAGATGATTGTCCTGATCTGTATTTGTGCCTTAATAGACACTACCTCAACATAGACAACCAAAAGATAGACCTCGATCTCCCTGCTGACTATCAACAGGCAATTACTGCATGGTTGAAAAAGTCCTTAGATGGCTGTTTTG
>Ga0222719_10003384_pt1 | contig 14223 bp, 14 predicted proteins | sample C33_34DmetaG_FD_165039 | JGI IMG/M metagenome (GOLD analysis project Ga0222719, IMG submission 165039) | Estuarine water microbial communities from San Francisco Bay, California, United States - C33_34D | ecosystem: Environmental > Aquatic > Marine > Unclassified | place: USA: California...
CCGGGACCGACGAATCGGTCCGTGGATGACCATCCATCTGTGCGGTCGACCCGGGAGTGTCCACGGACGGACCGCCCTCTCCCTGCGTGACCTTGCTCCGGGTGGGGTTTGCCGAGCCACCCCTGTCGCCAGGGGTGCTGGTGCGCTCTTACCGCACCGTTTCACCCTTACCGGTCGAAACCGGCGGTCTGTTCTCTGTGGCACTTTCCTGCGAGTCACCTCGACTGGCGCGAGCCAGCACCCTGTCCTGCGGAGCCCCGACTTTCCTCAACCCCGAAGGGCCGCGGTCATCCAGTCGGCTCCCCGCCACCACCAGCTAGTGTGCCACGCATACCACCCAAGCCCGCCCCGACCACGCCAATGGTGGCTGCAAGGAGCAGGTTGAAGAGGGCGGCGATCACGCTGATGCCGCCGCCCGAAGCGATCCAGGCGATCGTTTGCACGACAACGAACCCCGCAGCAGGAGCTGCCGCCCCGTTGACGAACGGAGTCTCGATCGAGCGGCGGGCCGCTACCCAACCGCCCGAGATGTAGGCAATCAAGACGAACACGAACGCCAAAGAGACCCAGTTGCTCTGGTCGGTACCATCGGCGGTTTCGCCTAGCGCCCGGATGATCAGCACGGCCGGTGTGGCGATCACAAGCGTCACAAGCGCACCACGAAGGACGGCGGGGGCGTTGAGGGCGTCGTTCACAGGGGCCCTAGAGTACCGCCGATGACCGAGTCGACCGGTACTGACGCAATGGACGCTCTTCGGGCCGGGAGTCGCCACATCAGCGCGTCGGTGACCCGGACGGAGTACTTGGCCGAACAGGCCGATGTTGATGGTGAACCGCACCTCGCAGCCCTCCTTCGGGCCATGACCGAACGCAATCGAGGCCTCGCCCAAGGCCTGTATGCGCTGCTTGCCGAAGAGACCGGAACCGCTGATGCCCGGCCCGGCGTTGATGATTTGCTCGAGCGGCTGCCTTCCCACGCGGCTCACCATGCCTCACTGGCCGAGGAACTCCGCGCTGGCGGGCGAGGCGATCTGGCATCGTGGATGGACAAGCTCGCCGCAGCACAACACGATCATCTTGCGAAGCTCACCGACGCCCAACACTGGGGAGCTGAGGAGTCCTCATGACTTCCTTGATCGCTGAGCTCGGCGGATGGCCAGCGGTACTCGGTCAACTCGCAGCCGGCAACGACCTCGATAGCGATGACTGCACCGCTGTGCTTACCGACATCCTCGCTGGCCAGGCGACCAATGCCCAGATCGCAGCATTTATCGTTGGGCTTCGGCTCAAGGGCGAGACCGTGGAGGAACTCATCGGCTTACAGCACGCCATGATGGATGCTGCTGCGCCGCTTGACGTTCCCGACGACACGATCGACATCGTCGGTGTCGGTGGTGTGCCTTCACGCCGTATCCATGCGCTCAACGTGTCGACCATGGCGGCGTTCGTCGCCGCTGGTGCCGGAGCATCGGTCTGCAAGCACGGGAATCGCAAGGCCTCGTCGACATCAGGCAGCTTCGACGTTCTCGAGGCCCTGGGCGTCGACGTCGACATTGCCCCCCGAGCGCTCGAGAGACAGGTGGCTGAGTACGGCCTCGGGTTCGCCTTCGCTCGAGTGTTTCATCCAGCGATGCGCCACGTCGGTCCCGTCCGCGCTGAGCTCGGGATCCCGACGGTGTTCAATATCCTCGGTCCACTCTCACATCCCGGCCGCCTGCGGCGGCAGGTGATCGGCGCCTCCGACTGGACGCTCGCACACCACATGGCCGAGACACTCGGGTCCACCGGCTCGGTCCGGTCACTGATCGTGCACGGCGACGGGGGTCTCGACGAGCTCACCACCACTGGTCCGTCACGGATGTTGTCGCTCGATGACGGTCAGATCACCGAAATCGAGATCGACGCAGTCGATTTTGGCTTGGCTCGGGTGACACCCGACGAACTTGCCGGCGGCGACGCCGAAGCGAACGCTGCGATCGCCCACCGGATCTTCGCAGGCGAACGCATCGCGGCCCGCGACATCGTCGTGCTCAACGCCGGCGCAGGTCTCGTCGCTTCTGGCGTGGTCGACCGTCTCGCTGACGGGGTCGAGGCTGCCGCAGCGGCGATCGACGATGGTTCGGCGGCCGCAAAGCTGCTGGCCCTCGTCGGTTAAGGCTTCGGGGGTACGAAGGTCGGTAGGCGGGGGAGTGGCTCGGCTAGCTCACCCGTCGTCAACTCGAGCGAGATTCGGTGGGCGTTGTCGTCGAGCCAACGGGCGATGCACAGCAACTCGTCGGCTTCGTTGCGACTCGGTGGACCATCGACCACCGGTGGAGATTCGGTCTCGTCGTTGTCGAGAAGTGACGGCGGATCATCGATGTTTCCGCAGCGACGTAACAGACCGTTGTCGAGTTCGGCCCATGCGTCGCCGACCTGGAACCGAACCCGCCCTGCGCGGCGGAGTAGATCGAAACGCCGCTGGCGGCGAAGCGCCGCCGACAGCGCTGCGGCGCGATCGCGAACGTCGGCTGCCTCTTCGTAGCGTTCCTCGGCAGCGAGCACTGCGATCCGTTGGTCGAGGGGATCGAGCAGGCGTCTTGGCTCGCGGGTGAGGCCGGCCACCAAGTCGACGACGATTTCTCGGTAGTCATCGTCGGAGGTCTGGCCGGAGCACGGACATGCGGCGACGCCGATCTGGGCGGCGGTGCAGATCGGCTTCGCAGTGCGGCTCGTCGACTTGGTGGAGCAACGCCGGATGGGGGATGCGGTCTGGATCGCCTCGATCAGCCGATGAGCAGCCTTGGATGATGGGGCCGGACCGAGGTAGAGCGCCCCGTCGTCTTGCAGCGTGCGAACGACTGAAAGGCGAGGGAACCGTTCGTCGAGGGTGAGCTTCACGTACGGGTACGCAGAGCTTCGGGTGCCCTGGCGGTTGAACCTGGGAAGGTGTTCGTGGATCAGCCGCAGTTCGAGCACCGCAGCCTCGAGGCCATTGCGGCAGACTTGATGGTCGATGCGGTGTGTTTCACGCAGCAGCTGGCCGATCTTGCGGCGTTCATCGGTCGAGAAGTAGCTCCGGACGCGCGAGCGAAGGTTGGTGGCTTTGCCCACGTAGAGCACCTCGCCAGCGCGTCCGCGGAACAGATAGACGCCGGGGGAGCGAGGAAGTCGCTCGGTGAGCTTGAGCTTCTGGGCTTGGGCGTTTCCAGCCATCTTCGGCAAGGTGAGGAGGTCGTCGAGCCCGGTGACCCCGATGGCACCCGCCCGCTCGAGCAGAAGGTGGAGGAGTTCGCCGGTAGCGAGGGCGTCGTCGAGGGCTCGGTGACTCGGCCGATGGGAGAGACGGAGGCGATCGGCCAAGGTGCCGAGGCGATAGTTCGGTACCTCGTCACGCAGGAGGCGGCGGGCTAAGGCCAGTGTGTCGACCGAGCGGTGGGTGAGCTTTTCGCGGCCGGCGCGTTCCATCGCAGCAGCCATGAACGAGACGTCGTAGCGGACGTTGTGGCCGACCAGCACCGAGTCGGAGCCAACGAAGTCGATGAAGGACGGCAGCACAGCATTGATTGCCGGGGCCCGCATCACCATGGCCTGGGTGATCCCGGTGAGGATTGTGATCTCGGGAGGGATCGCCCGGCCCGGGTCGACGAGGGTCTGGTAGGTACCGAGGCACTCGCCTCCCCGCAGCTTAACGGCCCCGATCTCGGTGATCGCACCGTCCTTTGCGGAACCGCCGGTGGTTTCGACGTCAAACACGACGAACGTGACCTCATGCAGCGATGCACCCAGGTCGTCGAAGGTTCGCTGCTGCGGTGGGAGCGGGGGTGCAGCGGGCGTTGGTTGAATTTTTGCGAACAGATGTTCGTTCATGGAGGTGTGACGATGCCCGAACGACTGTTCGCATGTCAAGTATTCGACGACAGGAGGTTCGCTGTCACACCCCTTTCGTAGGGTCGAATCATGACCCGCACCCACGTTCCCCACCTTCGTCTCGTGCCGGCGCTTGCCTCCGACCCCGGTCTCACCATCGACTGCGACGCTTGCGTCGCCCAGTTCACCGATGCGTGCGATGACTGCCTCGTCTCCTATCTCGTGGGGCATGAAGCCGGCACGCCGGTCGTGCTCGATGAAGACGAACAAACGGCAGTTGAACTACTCGTCGGCGGTGGCCTTGTACCTCCGTCCCGCTTCGCATCCCGCAACGGCGTGGCATAGCTGGCACCATGGCGGGATGACCCCGTCGATCGGCGAGCTTCGCACCATCGGACTCGCTGCCGGTCTCTGTGCAGTCGGAGCAACTAATGCCTCTCCGTTTGACGACGTGCGGACCGAAATCGAACGCCGCCGAGCCGAAGGGCTGCACGGCGGTATGCAGTTCACCTACCGCAACCCGGCACGTTCCACCGACCCCCAGCACGTCTTGCCGGGAGCGGCATCGTTGGTGGTAGGGGCCTACGACTATCAGCGCGAGGCGCCGACACCGCCGAACGGAGTTGTCGTCGGACGAGTCGCGGCGTACTCGTGGGAAGACCACTACGCCATGCTTCGCAACGCGCTCGAAGCAATCGCAGCAGCACTGCGGGCTGAGGGTCACCGCGCGGTCGTGGTAGCTGACCAGAACCATCTCGTCGATCGCGCTGCAGCCCACCGTGCCGGGATTGGATGGTGGGGAAAGTCGAGCAACATCCTTATCCCTGGAGCTGGGAGCCTCGTTGTTCTTGGTGCAGTGGTGACCGATGGTGTGATCGCTCCCGATCACACCGAACCGGTCTCCGACGGGTGTGGCACGTGTACACAGTGCCTTTCGGGGTGTCCGACTGGAGCGATCGTCGAGCCGGGAGTGATCGACGCCCGTCGATGCCTGGCGTGGTTGGTGCAAACCGACGGCATGTTCCCGGTCGAGTTCCGTGAAGCGCTCGGTGATCGGATATACGGCTGCGACGACTGCCAAGACGTCTGCCCACCAAACCGGGTCCGGATGCGTCGTCCATCGGGAGCAGGCGCCGACGAGGCATGGATCGACCTACTCGACGTGCTGGCGGCTGACAACAGCTCACTGATGGACCGGCTCGGACGCTGGTACATCGCAAATCGCGATCCCGACTATGTCCGCCGGAACGCACTCCTGGTGTTGGCAAACGTTGCCGACGGCACCGATCCTGCGGTACGTGCCGCAGTCGAGCAGTACCTCGATTCCCCGAACCCGATGCTTCGCGCCCACGCCGTGTGGACTGCTCGCCGACTCGATATCGCCCTCCCTCACCAGGTGATGGCCGACCCCGATGCGCTCGTCGCTATCGAGGTCGCTCGGCCGTAGGGTCAGCCTGTGGTCCGGCATCTGCTCGTCACCAACGATTACCCGCCCAAGATCGGTGGCATCCAGAATTATCTCTGGGAACTGTGGCGCCGTCTGCCCGCCGACGACGTCGTTGTCCATACGACGCCCCACCAAGGTGCCGAGGCCTTCGACGCTGCCCAAGACCACACCATCGTTCGCAGCCGTGAGCCGTGGTTGCTGCCGCAACCGGTGCTGATCCGACGCGTGAATCGCTTGATCGCCGAGTACAAAGCCGAGGTTGTGATCCTTGATCCGGCTGTGCCCGTCGGTTTGATCGGGCCCCACCTCGACGTTCCCTACGGTGTCGTTCTCCACGGAGCTGAGGTCACGATTCCCGGAAGAATCCCTGGCACCCGCCAGCTACTCAACCGCGTGCTGGCCGACGCACGCGGCGTGATAGCCGCAGGCGGCTACCCGGCAGCCGAGGGCGAACGAAGCCTGGGTCGCCCGTTACCACCGTGCACGGTTGTGCCTCCCGGTGTCGATACCGAGCGCTTCGCTTCACTCGACACCGCTGCCCGCGCGTCGGTGCGAGCCCGCTACGGCATCGCTCCCGATCAACCGATGATCACGTCGGTGTCGCGGCTCGTACCCCGCAAAGGTATGGACACGCTGATCGCCGCCAGCACGATCCTCGCAAAGGAGTTCCCCGACCTCGCCGTCTTGATCGCTGGCCAGGGGCGTGACATCGGTCGCCTCCAGGGTCTGATCGACGACGCCGGCGCGCCGGTACAGCTCGTCGGCCGCCTGTCAGAAGACGAACTCATCGAGTTGTACGGAGCTGGCGATGTGTTCGCGATGCTGTGTCGGTCGCGATGGGGAGGGCTAGAGCAGGAAGGATTTGGAATTGTGTTCGTCGAGGCCGCCGCCGCCGGTGTCCCTCAGGTTGCTGGGCGAAGTGGTGGCGCTCATGAAGCGGTCGAGCACGGCGAGTCCGGGATCGTCGTCGACGACCCGAGCGACCCGTTGGCCGCTGCCGAGGCGATCGCCGTGCTGATGCGCGATCCGGCCCGTCGAGCGACCATGGCGGCAGCGTCCCGAGCGCGAGCGGCGAACGAATTCGACTATGGCGTGCTTGCCGCCCGACTGGGCGCTGCGATTGACGCAATGGTGGAACCATCGTGAGGATCGTTACGCTGCTGAGCCCGGGAACCGGCCTCATCCGCTCGTCGTGGCAGGCGACCGCCGTGTTCACCGTCACTGCGTTTGCAGCCGCAATCGGACCCAGCTGGTTGCGTTGGCCCGCTGTGGTCGTTGCGCTTGCCCTCTTTGCCGTGGGCATCATCACGATGCTGTGGGCCTTCGCTATCGCCGTCCAGCGAAGCCGCGTCGATGCGATCGGTGTGGGGGGTCTGTATCTCGGTATGGGGAGCTCACCGCGGCCGGTTCGGCGACACCTCCTTGGGGCGCTGGCTCTGCAGGTCGTCGTGGGGATCGTCACGGCGTCGATCCGCCCCTTCACGTCACTGGCATTCGGAACCCTGGTCCCGATCCTTGGTATCGGCCTGATGGGCCTTTGGGCAGCTCGTTACGGCGATTTTGAACCAACTGATCGGCCGATTAACACCGATAACGACAGCTAGTTGTTAGGGTCCTGACATGGTTGATCAGGCCACTGTTCGCACAACTATCGCCGCGTCTCCAGGGGCTTGTTTTGCGGCTGCGATCGACTTTGAGCGCTATCCCGACTGGGCCTCCGATGTGAAGATGGCACGCGTGCTTTCGCGCGACGACGAAGGCCGTGCCGTCGACGTCGAGTTCCGAGCAGCAGCCATGGGTCGATCCACTACGTACACCCTGCGCTATTTCTACGGATCGAATCCGAGCCGGCTCGCATGGCGGCTCCAGAGCGGCGACATCGCGCGCCGTCTCGACGGCGAGTACGAGTTCTTGCCGGTGCCGTCAGATCCGTCGTCGACCGAGGTCGTCTACCACCTTGCCGTCGACCTCTCGGTACCCTTGCCCGGGTTCGTGAAACGGCGGGCCGAAGCCCGCATCGTTCGCACTGCGGTGAACGACTTCACGACCCACGTGGAGTCCGGAGCTTGACGCCTGTCGGGTCGCCGCGGCTGGCCGAACAGATCGACGGGCCGGCACCCACCGCTTCCTGACCTCGAGGCGAAGTGTTCACCGAGTTCGGCTTTGCCTTCTCAGTAGCCTAGATGTATAGAATTCCGTCGGATCACTGGTCTGCCCCCGTACGTCTTCACCATCATCGATTCGCTGAAGGTGCAAGCACGGCGTGCTGGCGAAGACGTCATCGATCTCGGATTCGGGAACCCCGACCTGCCATCTCCCGACATTGCCGTCGAGAAACTCGTTGAAGCTGCCCGCAACCCTCGCAACCATCGCTACTCGTCGAGCAAGGGTCTCCCCAAGCTCCGTCAGGCATTTGCTGACCTGTACAAGCGCCGTTTCGACGTCGATCTCGACCCCGAGACCGAGGTCATCAACACCATCGGCGCCAAAGAGGGCCTCTCACATCTGATGTGGGTGCTGTGCCAGAGCGGTGACAGCGTGTTGGTGCCAGCGCCTTCGTACCCGATCCACATCTTCGCCCCGATCTTCGCCGGCGCGAACGTGCGGGAGATTCCACTCAGTGAAGATCAAGACACCTTCTTCGAGGCGATGAAAGATCGCTTCACCTACTCGTGGCCGCGACCGCGAGTGATCCTCCTCTCGTTCCCGCACAACCCGACGACCACCTGTGTCGATGCCGACTTCATGCAGCGGGTGGTGGACTTCGCCCGTGAACAGGACGTCGTGGTCGTACACGATTTCGCGTACGCAGACCTCGGCTTCGATGGCTACGCACCCCCATCGATCCTGCAAGCCGATGGGGCCAAGGAGGTTGCAGTCGAGTTGTACTCGATGACCAAGTCGTTCTCGATGGCGGGCTGGCGGGTTGCGTTCATGGCCGGCAATGCCGAGGTCGCGGCTGCGCTCGCCAAAATGAAGTCGTACCTCGACTACGGAACCTTCCAGCCCATCCAGATCGCAGCGACGGTCACCATGAACGAGGCGCCCGACTATCCGGAGCAGGCGTGCGCCGTCTACGAGGCGAGACGAAACGCTCTGATCGAGGGACTCCATCGAATCGGCTGGCACGTCGAGCCGCCGAAGGGAACGATGTTCACCTGGGCGCCGATCCCAACCGAGTACGGCCACATGGATTCCGTCGAATTCGCATCGATGCTCGTCAAGAACGCAAACGTTGCCCTGTCACCCGGCGTGGGTTTCGGCCCCGGAGGTGAAGGCAACGTCCGGTTTGCGCTCATCGAGAACGAGCAGCGCATTGCGCAGGCGGTCCGCAACCTCCGGGAAGCGTTACCGCTGCTCGAGGGTTAACTCACGTCCCAGTGCCGCGACCGTTCGACTGCACGCTGCCAGCGGGCGTACTCGATGTCTGCTCGGCTGCGGTCGACCGTAGGCACGAACTCGCCGTCGGCGGCCCAGTTGGCGGTGACGTCGGCGGGGGAGTCCCAGACACCTTCGGCAAGGCCGGCGAGATAGGCAGCGCCGAGAGCCGTCGTTTCCGCGATCTTCGACCGGATCACGGGAACTCCGAGCTGATCTGCCTGGAACTGCAGCAAGAAGTCCATCACCGACGCGCCACCGTCGACGCGGAGATCGCGCACACCCGTGCCGCTCGCAGCGGTCATGGCATCGACCACGTCGCGGGTCTGGTAGGCCATCGACTCGACCGTCGCTCGTGTGAGTTCGGCCCGACCGGTCCCGCGGGTGATCCCGACGATGGTGCCGCGGGCGCGAGGATCCCAGTATGGCGAGCCGAGTCCGGCCATCGCCGGGACGAAGACGACGCCCCCGGTGTCGACCACGGACGCCGCTAGAGGTCCGGTCTCTGCTGCGTCATCGATGATTCCCAACCCGTCGCGCAACCACTGGATCGCAGCACCTGTGACGAAGATGGCGCCCTCGTAGGCGTAGCTCGTCTGCCATTCGCCACCGACGTCGAGCGTCCATGCCACCGTGGTCAGCAATCCCTCCACCGGATCCGGACAGACCTGCCCCACGTTCATGAGCACGAAGGAACCCGTGCCGTAGGTGTTCTTCGCCTGACCAGGCTCGAAGCAGGCTTGCCCGAAGAGTGCGGCCTGTTGATCGCCGGCGATACCAGAGATCGGTGTGCCGGCCGGGACGGGAAGTCCGCCGGTCGTGATCCCGTAGCGCTCCGATGACGGCCGAACCTCGGGGAGAATCGACATTGGCACCCCGAACAGGTCGCACATCGAATCACTCCAGCGGAGTTCGCCAATGTCGAAGAGCAGAGTCCGGCTCGCGTTGGTGGTGTCGGTGATGTGGACGCCGCCGGTCAGCTTCCACACGAGCCATGAGTCGACAGTGCCGAACGCAAGATCGTCGTCAACCTCCAGGCCGCCTTCGGTGAGCAACCACTCGACTTTGCTACCCGAGAAGTACGGGTCGAGAACCAGACCGGTTGTGTGACGCACCATGTCGAGATGGCCTGCATTCTGCAGCTCCTCGCAACGCCCAGCGGTGCGACGATCCTGCCAGACGATCGCACGGTGACGGGGCTTGCCGGAGCGCCGATCCCACATCACGACCGTCTCCCGCTGGTCGGTGATACCGATCGCAGCGATCGGTTCGGTGATGGTTTCGGCGACCTCACCGAGTGTCGCGAGGACCGCCTGCCAGATCTCTTCGGCATCGTGTTCGACCCAACCCGGCTGCGGGAAGTATTGGGTGAACTCCCGGTATGCGAACCCAAGCGGCGTACCGGACTCGTCGATGGCAACGGAACGGACCCCGGTCGTGCCGGCATCGATAGCGATCACGATTCCCATGGCGGGCGACCATAGCCGTCAGCCTTTGTGAAGCGCCGGTAGGGTCCCATGCGTGTCTGGCTCCCCCAAGATCACGACGATTGCTGTATTGACGAGCGGTGGTGACTGCCCCGGTCTGAACGCCGTTATCCGTGGTGTCGTTCGTAAGGCCGAACGGCAGTACGGCTGGCGAATCTTCGGGGTTCACGAAGGGTTCAAAGGCCTGCTCGATGACTCGATGGAGGAGTTGACGGTCGAGGGTTGCCGCGGCATCTTGCCGCGTGGTGGCACCATCATCGGCACCAGTCGCCACACCCCATTCATGCACGAGGGTGGTATGGAAAAAGTGCAGGAAACCATGGAACGCCGGGGGCTCGACGCTCTCGTGGTGATCGGTGGGGAAGGAAGCCTCTCGTGCGCTCACGAGATGCACTTGTGTGGCATTCCGTTGGTCGGCGTACCGAAGACCATCGACAACGACGTCGGACTTACCGAACGCACCTTCGGGTTCGACACTGCCGTGCAGATCGCAACCGATGCGATCGACCGCCTCCACACCACGGCCGAATCCCACAACCGCGTGATGGTCGTCGAGGTGATGGGTCGCAACGTCGGCCACATCGCGACATGGGCTGGCCTGGCGGGCGGCGCCACGTTGACCCTGGTTCCCGAGGAGCCGTTCAACATCGCCGATGTGTGTGAGGCGTTGACTCGCCGCCACGCCCGAGGGAAGTTCGCGTCGATCGTGGTTGTCGCCGAGGGTGCCCGACCTGCCGAAGGCACGCTCGAGATCCCTGAGCCGCCAGTCGATCAGTACGGCCATAAGCGATTGGGTGGGATCTGCAATGTGGTCGCAGCCGAGATCGAGGCTCGTACCGGTTTCGAGACGCGTGTGACGGTGCTCGGCCACGTGCAGCGCGGTGGTACCCCGACATCGTTCGATCGGGCGTTGTCGAGTTGGTACGGCGTCGAGGCTGCCGAAGCGCTCGCCGACGGTGACTTCGGTTCAATGATTGCGTTTCAGTGCGGCTCGATGGTTCGCGTGTCGCTGGCTGATGCGATCGCTCAGATCAAGTACACGAGCCCCGAACTTCGCGCTGTCGCTCGGTCCTTTTTTGCCTGACCGTCAGCTGCTTTCTTCGGGTGGCAGGGTTGTCGAAGACGTCGTGGACGTGGTGGGAACCTCGAAGTTCGGGTCGTACTGGAAGTAGTCGTCGCGGTCGACGACCCCTTCGGTGTCACCCTCACTCGTCGGCAATGAGATCCGCTCACCGTTGATTCGGATACGAACTGCGACCACATCGGGGAGCCCGGTGGCGGTGTACACCAACTGCGCTGCTGCATTGCGAAGCACTTCGGCCTCGGTCGGGATCGGAGCACCTTCCTCGTCGAGGGCAACCATGTCGATGATTGCAACGTCGTTCTCGTTGATCCGGGCGTCGAGGAGTGTGAACTCCCGCAGAGCGTTGCTGTAGAGCTCACGCTCTTCCTCGGTGCGGACCTCGTCGCGGAAAAGCAATCCGATACGGTCGGAGAACCCGGTCTGGGGTGAGACCTCACGGTCGCGTTGAACCACGACGTTGCGTTCCCCGACCACCTCCAGCAAGAAGATGGTGAACGTCACCGTGAGTGGACCGGGCGTGTCAGCCTCCTCGACCTCCACCTCGAGGTCGCTGCGCAACACGTCAGGCAGGTCCTCGGGGTCGACGATCGCTGCCTCATCGTCAGTGGGGAGCGAACAACCCACTACGAGGCTGAGAAGTCCTGCGATCAGCAGCACGAGGCTTTGCTTCATTCGAACTCCCCCTCAAACTCGGAGATCTCATCGATCGGCAACTGGACCACGAAGCGAGCACCTGGCTTGCCGTCCGCGCGGTCTTCGACCCACACCGTTCCGCGATGCAGTCCTACGTGCTCAGCGACGAGGGCCAACCCGAGCCCCGACCCCGTACCTTGGCCTCGTCGCCCTCCGGCACTGCCGCGCGAGAATCGGTCGAAGATCACGGTCCTTTCGGCCTCGAGCACCCCAACGCCTTCGTCTTCGACCGCGAGCAACGCGCTGCCGTCGTGCTCGCTGAGGGTTACCGTGATCGCGCCGGCGCCGTACTTTGCGGCGTTGTCGACGAGGTTCGTGATCACTTGGGCGAGTCGGCGCTTGTCGCCGACAAACACAAGGTGCTCGAGATCACCGAAGTCGACGTTCACGTTGTCGTGGGGGAGGTGGCGGATCGATTGACGAGCGAACTCGATCAGGTCGATCGGTTCCGCCTGCAGCGATGCGGTTCCCACGTCGTACCGGCTGATCTCGAGCAGGTCTTCGACTAAGAGGGTGAAGCGCTGGATGTCGTCGGTGAGCAGGTCGAGCGCCATCTGGCTTCGCTCCGACAGTTGTTCGCGACCGTTTTGCAACACCTCGATCGATGCGCTCAGTGTCATGAGTGGCGATCGCAGCTCGTGACTGACCTCCGACGCAAAGCGGGCGTCGCGTTCGACTCGATCCTCAAGTGAACGCGCCATGCCGTTGAACGAAGCCGTGAGCGATGCAAGGTCGGCATCGGCAGGGGGCTCGAGCCTGGTGTCGAGTTCGCCTGCTGCGAGGGATTCCGCAGCGATACGAACGTCGGCAAGCGGTGTGAGCGCTCGCCGTGAGGCCCATGAGCCGAGCGCGGCCGACAGGAGTGTCGTGGCTGCTGCCACACCGAGCACGATGATGCCGAGCGCGTCGAGTGCATCCTCGACATCGTCGGTGAGGGCGGCCTCGTAGTAGTCGGCGTCCACATCGGGGATCGGGATGCCGGTGAGGATCATGTGGGTACCGTTGACACGGGTCCTCATTCGTGCTGCGTTCCCTGCGTCGACCTGTGCTCGCAGTGATGAAGGGATCAGTTCTTGGTTGAACACCTGAGGGCTGCCGGAGGTGGATTCCGTGCCGAGTCGAACAAGCGCAACCGAGCGCTCGGTCACGTTGAGCAGATCGAAGATCGTCTGCACGTCCTTGATCTCCGTTTCGCCTGACAAGGCACCTTCAACGCGTGCTGCGTTGCGAACCGCGACTGGAAAGGCTCGGTCCTCGCGATCTTCCAAGAGGTTCTGCCGGGCCAGAGTCAACGTCGCAACGGCGATGATCAACGACAGCAACAGTCCACCGAGCGCGTAGAGGCCCATGATCCGGGCCCGAAGTCCGAGCTGCCCCCAGACGTTCCTCATGATCTGCCGAGTCAGGTCTTCAGCTTGTAGCCGAGGCCGCGGATGGTCACGACATAGCTCGGATTCGCTGGATCGGGCTCGATCTTGGTTCGAAGTCGACGGACGTGGACGTCGACGAGTCGGCCGTCACCGAAGTAGCCGTAGCCCCAGACTCGCTCAAGCAGCACCTCACGGCTGAGCACACGACCAGGGTTCGAGGCGAGTTCGACGAGGAGTCTGAATTCGGTCTTGGTGAGATGCGCCTCCTCACCGGCGAGTCGCACGACACCTTGGTCGGGAATGATCTCGAGGTCACCGAATACCATCTGCGGTGAGCCCGGGTCGAGTGAACGAGCACGACGCAGCAGAGCACGGATCCGGGCGCTGAGCTCTTTGGGCGCAAACGGTTTGGTCAGATAGTCGTCGGCACCGGCCTCGAGGCCCGCGACGACGTCGTGGGTGTCGGCGCGGGCGGTGACCATCACGATTGGTACGTCACTGTTGCGCCGGATCGAGCGGCATACGTCGAAGCCGTCGATGCCGGGCAGCATGATATCGATCAAGACCACGTCGGCCGGCTCGCTGGTGAACGCGTTGAGCGCCTCCTCGCCGCTCTCGGCCTCGACGACCGTCCAGCCCTCGTCTTCGAGCGCAAGACGAACCGATCGTCGGATACGTTCGTCGTCTTCAACGGTGAGAATGCGCGTACCCATCACTGGCATGCTTGCAGATTCTCGCCCGATGAGGGCGCGCAACGGCAAAAACGGTCTGGCTACTGGCCGAGATCGAGCGCATCGAGAAGGGCATCGAAGATCGAAGGCGACCCGCAGACGAAGGGAAGACCAGGTCGGTGATCACAGCTGAGGCCTCCCGCTTCATGCACGAGCAACCGACCGGCAGCGATGTCCCAGTCTT
>Ga0222719_10003387_pt1 | contig 14220 bp, 15 predicted proteins | sample C33_34DmetaG_FD_165039 | JGI IMG/M metagenome (GOLD analysis project Ga0222719, IMG submission 165039) | Estuarine water microbial communities from San Francisco Bay, California, United States - C33_34D | ecosystem: Environmental > Aquatic > Marine > Unclassified | place: USA: California...
TCGGCGAATCATGATTTGTCTCCCGGCCTTTCGCTGGAGATTTATCCAGTAAAATTAGCCTGTTAGCCTTGTTCTTATTGGTACAATTTTTAATGTAATTGCTGCTTTCAAGCCTGTAATAATAGGCCAGCACGGTCCGGCTAGCAATCACCGCCGCAGAGAGCCGGGCGCAGGGTTTAGCGACATCTATCTTGAGGATCCGCACCGAACATGCGCAGCGCCCGATCCGGCTTAGGATATTCTCAGCAAACCATTGAACCGTTTCCCGGCTGGCACGACCCTAAAGCAAAGGATTAGCAAATGTTGAACCAGAAACAGCGATCCGTCAGCGAGTGGCTGGTAGTGCGCGCCCAGCGGGGAGAGCGCAGCGCATTTGAAGCGCTGATTAAGCTGTGGCACCAGCGTTTCTATGTGTATGCCATGAAACGTACGCAGGATCGGGAAGTGGCGCTGGATTTAACTCAGGAAGCGCTGGTCTCCATCAGCAGGAATCTGCAGAAACTATCCGACCCTGCGGGGTTTCCGAAATGGAGCTTTCGCATCCTGGAACGGCGCTACATTGACTGGCAGCGAAAAGTAATCAGGGAGCGGCAAGTAATGGCGCTGGGTGAAGAAGCTCCGGAACCAGCGCAAGTAGATAACACGGACGCCAGAATCGACGCGAAAGAACTTCTGGCCCGACTCGACCCCAATATTCGGGTGGTTCTGCAGTTGTATTACCTGGACGGGATGAGCTTGGCTGAAATTGCAGAAATTTTAGATGTGCCAACTGGCACTGTTAAGTCACGACTCTACTACGCGCGCAAACTGGCTAAAATGACGACATGACGACCACAAAAAAATAATCGGAGAATCGATATGAGTACCATTGATGAAGAAATCAGGAAAGCGCTAGAAGAAGAGGATCAGCAGGCGCTGGCCCAAATAGATGATGAAGCCGGGCTATTTGAAATAGTCGGCATGTCTTTCCACGGCAAACAAGCCTGGCTAACCTTGTATATGTGGGCCATGGGCTTTATTGCCTTCGTAATCGGCGTTTACTGCTTTCTGCAATTCAAGGAGACCAGTGAAGTGATGGATGCACTGATGTGGACAATCGGGATAATTGTCTGCCTCTTCATCCTGGCCATTATCAAGGTGATTAGCTGGACTCACATGCAGAAACTGGAATTGATGCGTGAAATCAAGCGCCTGGAAGCCCGGGTGATGCTGGCACTGGCAGATTAGAGATTAGAGATTAAGGGATAAGGGATAAGGGATTAAGGGATTAAGAGATAAGCGCGAGCCTTTTCGGGTGGGGAGTAGCAACAAGGGAGTACTGGCGCGTCGGACAGGAATCCGCCCGGCAACAATCGATTCCCGCTGCAGGCTGAAATGAATAAGCATTGCTCTCGGGCTAATAGAGCTGATTAATAGGCGAAGGCCCGAAAGATTTCCAGACACCCTGGTGAGAGGCACCACTGCGGTCACCCTGCGACCAGTCGCACACGCCGGCGCTGAAAATTTCCCGCAGTTCAGCAAACTCTTGCTCCGAAAACTGCACGGCATAATCGATGCGGCCAGGCGGGCGCAGTTCACAGGCAACTATATCGTTAGCCAGCGGCGAGCCGGCGACCTGCCTCGGTGTGGAATAAGCGGGATACAGATTATTGCAGTCACTCACACCAGTGTAAGTTTGCAACTCATCAATCTTCCTGCGATCGTCATCATTCTGCCAACAGGCATCGTCCAGAGTCGAAGGCTTGTGGTTTTGTACCTTGGCCGCTAGTTCGCTATCTGAAAAGTCACCCTTAATTCCCATCAGCCAGCGGTCCATTTCAGAGAACAAGTTACCAAGGTCGGGCTCAGCCTCAGTGTAGCCCCAACGCCCGCCCACCTGCATGACGTGGTTATCAGCATGTCCATTCGCCTTCATCAGGCGCTGGCGAGTAGAAAACTGGTGCACAATCATATGAATGTCACCCCCTTCCCTGGCGTCCATATAGCTTCGGTAGTCAATCACTGGGGTGGCGGCTAGACCATTGCCTCCATCAAGAATGCGACCCGACTCAATGGCACTGCGCGCCGCCTCGATATCGGCCTGATGTCGTTCTGGTACATGGTTAAGATCCCGATCAAAACCCCCGATGTCGCGATTCAAATCGAGAAACTGCCGCACTGTGATGCTGCCATCATTCATCGCCGCAAAGCCATATTGAACGCCTACATTGTCCAAAGGGCGGCGTGCGATGCGAGTGCCAGGAACCATTCCGTAGACGTTGACGGTGTGATCGTACACCGTGGCGCGCACGCCATTCTGATTAGTGGAGTCATAGCGCAAGGCTTCCAGCGCGGTAACAGAAACCTCTCCACCCTGCTGCTCCAATTCAGCACTGGGTTCGAATATTGGATCAAGTCGTGCCGCACCGCGCGCCAGGTTGGCAATAGAGTCCCAGACACCAAAACCTGAAACCAAGCGCTGCTCTTCCTCGGAGAAGGTATCGGGTGCAACATCATTGAAGTAATGATGCAGTAGCCTGGCATCGGCGAGAGTAAAAATCGTAGCAGACGTAACGTCAGGGAAACTCAGGCCAACAATGATACCGTCAAACACACCCGGGTAGTTGTCCGCAGTCTGATGTGACTGGTAGGAACCCCCGGACACACCTGTGGCGATGGTATAGGTCGGCTCACCATAATGTTCGATAAAGCGCTCCTTCACCATGATATGGGTTTCGGAAGCGAGCAAGTCATTGCAGTTTTGACCAAAGACATTTAATGAAGATGACACCAGCGCATAGCCTCGAGCCAGCAAGCCTTCCCGCAGCACTCCACCCGTGCTTGTACCCTGCTGATACCAGCCACTGCGACAGCCACCACCGTGCGTGTATACCAGCTTGCCGTTCCATCCTGCGCTGGTCACCCAGGGCGTTGGCGCAGGTTCAGCGGGATCATGCAGCATGGCGATTTCATAGATGGCACGATTGACTACACCGGTTTCCACGCGCACGATAAAAGGAACGCTATCGCCCGACTCATCAATGACCTGGGCAACATCAGTTGGTGGCAAGCTGTCGAATGCCAGCACATAAGGTTTGAAAATTTCTTCGTCAGCGGACCGGTAAACATAATCCACCTGTGTAGGGACGTAGCAGCTACTGTTTGTGGACGGCCCTAGTGGCGCGCCTGTGACTGTAATGAAATCGCTGGCCTGACAAAAAAATGGCGTCTCATGCTCACCGGATATGATCGGCCCGCTGATAGGATAATTAGTCAGGCGCAGTTGCTGCATCAGGCCGCCTGATAGCTCTGCCCGCAGCACGCTATCGCCCAGCGGCAAGTCGGACAGCAGAATCTGCTGCAGCTGTGAACTCACCCGAACCAGTTGTGTGCTTACATCCAGATCATTGAGCTCAAGCGTTAGAGTCTGAGCGCTAAGATTTTCCGTAATCCTGAGTTCGATCAATACATCGCCACCAGTGACCAGCCAGGGCTTGGTGGAAATGGCGCGCAAGCTCAGCTGTGCATCGCTGGCGTCTGCGAAATTAGTGCCCGCCGTGATAACAGTTTCTTCGGTCGAGCAGGCGGTCAGCAAAACCAGAACTGTAATTGCAAAAAGTGGTAATTTAAAAAGGCGCGGGCGTGACATAGCAAACATTCCGGTTTTTATTATGATGGTCGGCTCAGTTTCATTTATTGTAATGATATAGCCTCACCTAAGCCCCAGTTTGAGAGGCTCGATCGATCACTCATTTTCCTGACACAATCCGAAAATGTAAAGCGCCAGCCCCCAACTGTGCAGCTTAACTAAGGCTTTTATGCAAACAGCAGTGCAATGCTAGAATGCTAGAGGGAAACGGCAACTGCTCCAATTTTTCACCTCGACGTGGTTAGGATATGAATGCTAAGGATGACTCAATCAAGCTGGTAGAAGCTATAAGTGCAGGCAAGGTCGAAATCGATGGGAAGTGTTCGAAATGCACAAAATCCATCTGCTGCAATTCGATTAATCAGAAGATTCCGACGCCCAGATCCAAGGAAGACTTTGACCATTTAGTCTGGCAAGTCTCGCACGAGAATATTAATATCTTCAAAGATGCCGACGGCTGGTTCCTGCATATCAAGGCCAACTGCATGCATCTGCTACCAGGTGGTGTCTGCGGCATCTATGAAACCCGCCCCTGGGTATGCCGAGAATACTCAAACGATTTCTGCGAGTACGACGAGTCGATAGCAGACGCAAGCGAGCATTTCTTTGCCGAGCCCGAGCAACTTCACAAATACTGTCGAAAACGCTTCAAGAAATGGGACAAGAGATTTGAGCTCTACGAGTAATCACAGGAAGTCGACGCTGGTTGGGTACTCGTACGCAGCGGCATTCGCCTTGCTTCTAATTTGCCATGCCATCTCCAGTACTGCGCAGTCTGCTCTGGACACTGACCCAGCTATAGACCTGGATACCCAGATTACTGCGACGAAATCGTATCTTATGCGCCTTGATGAATCAGCCAGGCTCTGCCTTGTTGACTCCAGCGATAGCGAGGCCTGCAAGGAGTTTCGTGAGTCCATAAGTACAGCACAGCTCTCAATTTACCAGGCACTGTGCGAGCCACTGGTGATTTGGCGAGAGCAGTTAGTCTCCAATAATGCTGCCAGCCATGATGAAAACGGCGCACAACTAACCCTGACACGCTTGCTGGATGTGGAGTTTGCCTGCGGCAACAAGGCGCTGATAAATCGCACCCAGTATGTAGCACAAGCTTTCGCGGCAATTCAGTATGGATCCCGGCAGCCGGGATTAGGCATCGCGTCGAACGGCCTGAATCAAACGGAACGCGACAGTTATAACTTGCGACAGTCGGTAATTAATTCTGTGGATCAGAGTCGGAATCGGCTGCAGCGGGAAACCGATCTGCAATGGCGACGACTGGAAATAGAGAATGCGGTGCGTTTGCAGCAGCGATTTAAAGTCAACCTCAGCAACCCAAGCCTTCAGTGAAGCACCAGGAAATCGCCGTCTGGCAAGGCGGCTGCAGCCGGAAAACTGAAATCTACGATATGCAGTTCTTCCTCTAGCTCATAGTCCGTCACTTTACCTTCAGCATCAAACAAACGCAGGTTCAGACGACCACCGCGACTGTGACTGATGGCCTCACCCCAGGCGATTAACTTTTCGCCCTGCGGATTGAACGCAAGCGTCGGATTTTTTTGCCTGGTTTCAATAAAAGGTTCACCTGCCAGGGCGATCTTGTCGGGGTTCAAAAGATTCATTTCAACAATCCGCCCTTCTGTTTCAAACACAATCCAGTGCTCGTCCTTTTCAGACGCAGCGATGTCATTAGTGCTTAAGGGACAGAATGTGGCTTCCCACTGTTGCAATGATTGCAGTGACTGATACTGTCCTGATGGAGTTTCAGCAGAGACACCATCTAGTGTCAGAATTTGCATGTGCCGTCCGATGCCGTCGATTGCGGAGCGGTACGCAACCACCAATGTATCTTCATTGAGGTACTCAGCCGCCAACGAACAGCAGGCGCAGGCACCGAGGGCCGGATCACTGACTCGCAGTTCCTCACCAAAGCTAGATCCTGAGTCATGAGAGAAACGGGCAAACATGGTGCGTTCAGCTTCTCGGGTGAGTTCACCCGCACCCCAGACTATCGCCACCTGCGAACCGAATGCTGCAATGTCGCCGCCAGCATCTATGCCTTCCCTGAACTCTTCAACCATGGACTGTTGTGGCTCAAATTGACTGCGGTCTGAATTTGATCGGGCGTAAAAATACTCGGCCTCTCGTGCCAGGTACCACATCACATGCAGGCGACCGTCTTCACCAATCGCCATTGCTGCGCGGGAAATGGCTACTGTCTGCAAATTAAAGGCCTGGCTGGAAACTTTTATGGCTCTTCCAAAGCGCTTTTGTTCGAGCAGATACTCGCGATAGTAGAGATTTCCCTCGCGTGCCGCAGGGCGATTCAGGCGCTTCTTGAAATACAGCAAATGGATACCTCCATCTGCTGCCTGCACCAGACGCGGCTGCAGCCCCCCATCTGGCGTTTCCTGAACAAGAATTTCAGCACGGGCCTGCCCACCCAACGTCAGTAAGAGGGTTAACAGGACCGCCTGGAGTGCGCGCGGAATCTGCAATTTATTTAACATTACCAATACCTTAGGAAAGGAAGTCCACTATTGCCAGTGGATTATACAGGCAATTTAAGGCAGACTTAGAGACACTACCGGCATCATAACAGCTACCTGAATTATTCGGGCAGCACCTTGCCGAAACCGCATTGGATAAGGATACATCGTTATGCCCATCAAGATCGGCCTATCACTTATCATCAGCCTTGGCCTCGTGCTGCTAACAGGGTGTTCAAGCCCTGAGGAAGACTCAGTATCCACTACCTCCAGCGCTTACAACACCGAACTGGACATGAAGGAGATCATGTCCCTGGTACTTGAACCTGCCTCCGACATCCTCTGGTCATCTGGAGGCTGGGTTTTGGATGCCTCTGGCTACGAGGAGCTTTATCCCACTACCGATGACGGCTGGGCCTACGTCAGGTCACAGGCAGCTATCGTCGTGGAGTCTGGCAATATGCTTGCGTTACCGGGTCGGGCTGAGGATAACGACGCCTGGATGATCTACTCACAGGGCCTCAGTGAGGCAGGCGTATTGGCCATGGAGGCGGCTGCGGCACAGGATGAGGAAGCATTCTTTCAGGCCGGGGCCCAACTGTACAGCGTCTGCACCGCCTGTCACCAGGCCTATAACCCCGATATCCTGAATCGCTTCGACGAAGCGGCTGACTAGCACAATGCGACAAACAGACAGGGCAGACACAGCAATGGTTTGGCGCCGCCTCACCGCGCTGTTATTGAGCTTGCTGCCTGTCGTCGCCTTTGGTCACACTATCGAAGGGTCTGATGCCAATTTCGTGCAGGCCATCGACGGGCCTGCCGTAGGCCCATTCATTTATCTTGGCGCCAAGCACATGGTCACGGGATATGATCACCTGCTGTTCCTGGTTGGTGTGATATTTTTCCTGTACCGCCCCAAACATGTGGTGGAGTACGTCACCTTATTCGCGATAGGCCACAGCATCACCCTGCTATTAGGCGTGCTGGCAAACCTGCAGGTGAATGCCTACTTAATCGATGCCATTATTGGCCTGTCGATTGTTTACAAAGCCTTCGAAAACATGGATGGATTCAGGCGGGTGCTCGGTGTGGAGCCAAATACCAAGATCGCCGTGTTTGTGTTCGGCTTGTTTCACGGTCTCGGACTGGCAACCAAGCTGCAGGAGTTTACGATTTCTGACAATGGTCTGGTCACCAACATCGTCAGTTTTAACGTCGGAGTAGAGATAGGCCAGATACTGGCTTTATCAGCAGTTCTAATCGTACTCAGTATCTGGCGCAATAGCGCCAGTTATTTAAGGCACGCATTTGCTACTAATACGGTCCTCATGACCGGTGGTTTCTTGCTTGCCGGCTATCAACTCAGCGCGTATTTGCTGCAATCACCTTACTAGCGCTAGCAGCAGGAGAATCCCAGTTGCACTCACCTGATAACACCGAAGCCCCATCACTAAAAACGATATTGATCGCGACTGCCGCCGCACTTGGGGTTGGCACCCTCGTGCTAGTGGTTGCTATTTTACCTGCTGAGTTCGGCGTCGATCCCATAGGCACCGGAAGATTGCTTGGCTTGACCGCTCTGTCCGCAGACGAGAATCCATTCGAACAACAATTGATTGCTCACCGCAATGATTATGTGGAATTTGAATTGGGACCTTTTCAATCCGTCGAATACAAATACACCTTAGACCTGGATGCAACCATGGTGTTTAGTTGGCAGACTGATGCGGAGGTGTACTACGACATGCACGCCGAACCCGCTGGCCTTGGCGAAGAGTATGCTGAAAGCTATGAGCAGGGGAACGCTAGCGAAAGTTCTGGTGCTTTCCACGCCCCTTTTACCGGCATCCATGGGTGGTTCTGGGAAAACCGTGGCTCTCGCACCGTCACCGTAAAACTGCACGCATCCGGGTTCTTTGTAGATTCGACCGTATTCAGAGACGGGGGTGATTTTACGCGGGTGTTAGATCCGGTGGTGGAATAGCAAAATACCGGCAGAAGATGCATTCAAGCTAGTCCACTGACTGCGAACAGCGTCGAGACTGGACGTCCAGATTTTTCGTGACCTTGCTCGCTGCGTCGAAGGACAAAAAAAGCCCGGTGTAATAACCGGGCTTTTTTTAAACCAAGTAGAACCTAGTTACTGTTCAGTCACATCAGACCCATCGCGTGGTGCACCTGTTCCTGAAGATCCCATAAACAGCTTACGCCCATCTGGGAAAGTGATGTCACGACCATTCGCGCGGCAAGTTGGCTCGCACAGACGGTCTTTACTCTGGTAGCCAGTCACTACGATGTCTGTACCCAGTACCAGCGAGTTACGGTTAATGCCGCGTCGCAGCAAAGTGTTGGGAGTGCCACCTTCAACCATCCAGGGACCGGGATCGCGAGTAGCCTCAGGATCGTTATTATCCAGGTGAATCCAGGTGTGCGGGTTAATCCACTCAACACGAGTAATCGGACCACCCAGACGAACCGGCAAGTTGGCATCAAATTCAGCGGAAAACGCATGGTGCGCTGTCGCTGGTGGCTTGATCGCTACCACACCAATTGCGGTCACTGCGGCTAGAGCCAGAAGTTTTGCTTTCATAGATTTACCCCTTCGTTACAGTTAGCCGTTCTCAAATCAGCCGTACTGGCTGCTTGCTAAACGACCTCCCTATTCAATACTGTGCTGCATTAATCAGCTACTTAACGTAATTGGTTCTTTTTACACGAGTTATCGCGCCTGAGGAAGTCAATTACACCTGAATTTCACTCATTTTAACGAATCAGCGGCAGAAACTCCAAACCTGCTGGAATTACGCCGCTGAATCATGAAACGATTAGTTGCTCCGCGCTTCCTCGAGCATTTCCTGGCGCAGACGCTGTTCGAACTCACCGCCCTTGCGATACTGGCCGTACATCATCTCTTCTACAAACTCGACGCACTTGAATTGCGGCAACTCGTAGCCTTCTTCGAGGCGACGGTAGATAGGCATGCTGATGGTCCAGGAACGTTCGAAGATCTCGGGATCTTCCATGGTCGCTGAATACATGATGACGTTTTCACTCACCATGTCGTAGCGCTCGGTGACCTTGAGCTGATAGGTGTGATAGTTACCAGCACGATCAAACCACGTTCGATCATCCAGGCCAGTCACTTCTACTACCCAGGTATCGCCATCCCAGTAACCGTAAGACTGACCCATCCAGGAATCCAGTGGCGCTGGGCCCGGATCTTCCAGGAATACATTACGCACTGCGCCGGCAAAAGAGTAAGCGATAAAGAATGCACTTTCGCTCTGAAAAATCTGGAATGGGTGCGGCATGTAGGTCGCGCGCGGCACGCCGGGCATGTAGCACTTCACTTCAGGATCATTCGCCAGCCAGTTGGCGGCATTTTCATCACGGCGGGCCAATGCCTCGGGCTTGTAAGGGATTGTGCCACCCTCAACGACACCGAAGCTCGCTGGCACAGCACCGACGGCACCCATTGCCACGACATCAGGATGTGGAACCGGGACAAAGTCACCAGGAACCAGCTGGTAAGCTGCCTTGGGCGCGGCAGGCTCTAGATTGTCGTTGGCATTCATCATCACCTGCCAAATGCCGTTGAAATCTGGCTTACCGCTTGGGGTGCGAGGAATCCCGTCACTGGCGGGTGCCGCAGCCGCAGCGGCCACCGAAGCAGGTTGGGAATCAGTAGTTGTCTCAGTCGGAGAACAACCGGCGAATAGCACTACGATTGCTATGAGCAGCCATTGAATCTTCATAGGTCTACCTTTATTGCTTTAATTAGAAATACTCCCCCGGAGGAGCTGAGATATAACCATTCAGGGATAGTAGTGTCAAGCTAAACGCTACTAAATACAGGGGCTTCAGAGGAATTGGCCGTTTCTGCGTGATACCGGTATAAGGCTGAAAACTGGCGCCAGAAAACTGTTGAAAAGCCCTGAGTAGGCATTGTCGCAGGGAAGCAGCGCGACTCGGTTCAGGCCTTGCCCAGTGCGATGAGCTGGTGGCCCCGCACTACCGGGATGAAGATGAATAGGCACAGCGCGCTCAGCACTGCTGCGGCAAAGAAGGACACACCAGGAAAATAGATCGGGGCCGAAGGCGCAGTAAAGGCCGCGAACAGCTGGGTCATTACCAAAGGTCCAATGATGGAAGTAATCGAATTCACGCTGCTCAATGCGCCCTGCAATTCTCCCTGGGCGTTAGCCGGGATCTGGCTGGTCATGATGGCCTGGAAAGCTGGCGTCACAAACCCCGACAGCGCGGCAATAGCGAGCCAGGGATACATCTGCCAACCGACGCTGGAAAAGGCGTAGCCACAAAAACCAATAATTATCGCCAGCATGCCGACCACTCCGGCCTTGAAGGCACCAAAAGTGGGAATTGCCCAACGTATCAGGAAGGCCTGAACCAGGATCATGAATACTCCGGCAAATCCCAGCGATAAGCCAATCTGGCTTTCCGACCAGTCAAACTTCTCCATGGTGTAGTAGGTCCAGGTGCTGGGCAGAGACATATGGCCAATCATGTAAAGGAAGTACGCAAACGCGAGCCCCATGACAACAGGATATTTCCTCATCTGCAGCATGGCTCCCACTGGGTTTGCACGCTTGAGCTCGAACGGTCGGCGATTCTCCTTGTTCAGGGATTCTCCCAACACGAAATAGCCATACACGACGTTAGTTAGTCCCAGGGCAGCCGCCGCGTAGAACGGTACGCGCTCACCAAACTCGCCCAGGACACCGCCGATAACGGGGCCCAGAACGAATCCACCGCCAAACGCGGCACCGACCATGCCAAAGCGCTGGGCGCGCTTCTCCTCCGGGGTGATATCGGTGACGTAGGCATAGGAAAGCGCAAAGGTGGAACTGGAGATGCCCGCAATCAGCCTGGCAAAAAACAGCCACACCAATGTCGGTGCAGTCGCCATCAGTAGATAGTCAGCGGACAGGGCTAACAGGGAAAATAACAGCACGGGTCGCCTTCCGAAGCAGTCACCGAGATTACCCAAAACAGGCGCGGCAAAAAACTGCACCACTGCATAGGTGAACATCAGATAGCCGCCGATCCGCGAAGCTTCTGAAAGCGACACATCGCTGAGACTGATAATGAGTTGCGGCATGACCGGCAGGATGATTCCGAAGCTGATGGAATCAATCAATACCACCAGTATGATGAACGCCAGTGCATGCTGGTGTCGAGTTACATCAATCAGGGCCATAGTGTGCTCTCAATGGGATTCAACCCGGCGACATATCAGCGTCAAGCAAGCACAAGCAATCCTCATGCTTGCCGCTGGGACTGCGGGGAATGGAATCGAGTAAGTAAACTTGATCTGAAACAGATAATCCAGAAACCGATGCAGGATTGCGACAATTTCCTGCTCCAGATCAGCTAGCAACGATTCTTGCACCACCGGCTTCAGCTCCAAAGCTTCGGCATCCGTTTGTACGAGCTGGAACTGCTGGAGTGGCGCTACCGCCATGATTGCGCGGAAGCCAGGGTTTGGCCATTTGCTGGAACCATCGAGCATGCGCAGCAGGTTGCGCACACGACCGTTAATGCGGCGCAACACAGGCAGGGTTCGACCACGGCCACAGGGCGCCCTGATTTCCTCCATATCACCGATCTCATATCGAATCAGTGGGGTCGCATGGGTATGCAAGCTGCGTGATAGTCAATTTGCCTACCTCACCGGTTACACAGGGCTACTATGGTCTGGCAGGATTTCTACGAAAACAGAAACCGTAAGGACATGATAATAATCATGGCGTTGGCACTGCAGTGCCACGTAGCCAAGATCCTCCGTGCTGTAAAAATCCACTAGTTTCGCTCCGAGGATATCTAGACAACTAGCTCGCAAGGAATCATTAACCGCCTCACCTACTGTTCGCACTTGTTTAAGCGATACCGGCTGCGCCCTGCTTACGGCCAACTTATCCCACAAAGCCTGCGGGTTGGAGGGATGGGTAACTAGGTAATCTGGCTGCTGGTTCTCTAACCCCTCGAGCTGCGCCGAAATCGCTGGGGCGTGCGCCAACTCGCAGTCTCAGACTCCTGGATCAGTCGCTGGACTAGCCGATTGGTAACACTATCGACTAGCGGTTTCGGCATGGTTACCGTATCAATTGTCATATGCGACTAATCTTGTGTTGCTAAAGTGACGCCAGCCACTCATCGTCTGACTCTTCGGATATATCGGCAAACAGCGGTGTGGACAGGTAGCGCTCACCGGTATCCGGCAACATCACCAGGAAAGTGCTGCCCGCCGCTGCCTCAGCAGCCAGGTTCAGGGCCGCCGCCATAGTGCCGCCTGCTGAGATGCCACAGAATATACCTTCTTCTGCGGCAAGGCGTTTCGCCACGGCGATTGACTCCTCGTCAGAGACTTTAACAACCGCATGGGGGACCGATTGATCCAATACAGCGGGAATGAAATCAGGGGTCCAGCCCTGGATCTTGTGAGGGCTCCAGTCATCGCCAGATAGGAGCGCCGCGTTTTCTGGATCGACCGCGACCACTTTAACTTCCGGGCGTGCCAACCTGATCATCTGGCCGGTCCCGGTCATGGTGCCGCCGGTACCCCATCCGGATACAAAGTAATCAAGGTCCTTGCCAGCAAAGTCGCGCAGAATTTCAGGTCCAGTGGTGTTGCGGTGATAGACCGGGTTGGCCGGGTTTTCAAATTGGCTGGCCAGAAACCAGCCGTGTTGCTGCGCCAGCTCCTCGGCCCGTCGCACCATGCCCGAGCCCTTCTCGGCCGCCGGCGTCAATATCACCTTGGCACCCAGCGCTTTCATGATCTTGCGTCGCTCGATGGAAAAGGTTTCCACCATCGTCGCCACAAAGGGATAGCCCTTGGCGGCGCAAACCATTGCCAGCGCTATACCGGTATTACCTGAGGTCGCCCCTCTACCACGGTCTGGCCCGGCTGCAGTGCGCCACGACACTCTGCGTCGTCGATGATCGCGATGGCGAGGCGGTCTTTAACGGAAGCCAGCGGGTTAAACGCTTCCAGCTTGGCATAGATGTTCTGATTTTAAGGCGCAATACGATTGAGACGAACGGTAGGGGTGTTGCCAATGGTTTCCAGAATATTGTCGTAGATCACTTTTTTGTCCTGTCGGCAAGTTGGTTAAAAAGTGAGGAGCTCAATGGGGTCAGGTTAGGAGCTATTTCACTTGCCAAGTGTGTCCACTATGCAGCAAACCTTTGAGATTTCCACTACTACGTCGAACCTGCTGCAGGTGGGCTTCCGTATCTGCTGTGAACGTGCTCTTGGCTTCACTGTAGAGCACACCAACGGCCACTGGAAAATCAGGGCCTGACATGGCTGCGAGAAGTTGCGCCAGCACTCGATTGGTCTCATTGTGGACAAGTATGCGGTCTGCGTTATTTGCCGACTCAATCACTTCCAGCGCAAGCGTGTCGCGATTTAATGAAATAGCCTTTTCCTTTTCCTTGCCAAAGAGCAGCTGTTCTCCATGAACCGCCTCGACACGAAAGTCTTGTGCAAGCTTCTTGTCTTTTACCTGCTCAAATACACCATCGTTATAAATTGGGCAGTTCTGCAGAATCTCAACGAATCCTGTCCCCTGGTGTGCGTGTGAAGCTTTCACTACCGCCGAGAGATGTTTTGCCTCGGTGTCTATGGATCGTGCTATAAAAGTGCCACCTGCTCCTAATGCAACTTCGCAGGGTGATAGCGGTGCATCAATAGAACCTTCTGGTGATGAAGGTGAGCGAGTACCGGGCTGAGAAGTTGGGGAATACTGGCCCTTGGTAAGCCCGTAAATCTCATTGTTGAAAAGCAATATCTGCAGATCAACATTGCGGCGCAGGACATGCAGCATGTGATTGCCGCCAATACTGAAGCCATCACCATCTCCGGTAATCACCCAGACGTCCAGTTCCTCATTGGCCAGTTTCACGCCAGTTGCAACAGCTGGTGCGCGGCCATGAATTGTGTGAAACCCGAAGGTATTCATGTAGTACGGAAACCGAGAGGAGCAGCCAATACCGGATACAAAAACCTGATTTTCGCGGGGGCGATTGAGATCCGGCATCAGCTTCTGGATGGTCTTCAGGATCGCATAATCGCCA